>JAABUY010000053.1_pt1 | contig 252854 bp, 166 predicted proteins | sample 5560271 | NCBI WGS metagenome assembly JAABUY01 (sample SAMN10711886, study PRJNA513374) | rock metagenome | isolation source: Antarctica rocks | place: Antarctica: Victoria Land, University Valley | reverse complement strand
ATCAGCATGGGCAATCTGGCCTCGATATACCGGGACCAAGGACGCTGGAAGGAGGCCGAAGAGCTGAAGGTGGGAGTGATGGAGACAAGGAAGAGGGTACTGGGCGAGGAGCATCCAGCCACGCTGACCAGCATGGCTAACCTGGCCTCGACATACCGGGACCAAGGACGCTGGAAGGAAGCCGAAGAGCTGGAGGTGGGAGTGATGGAGACAAGGAAGAGAGTGCTGGGCGAGGAGCATCCAGCCACGCTGAGCAGCATGGCTAACCTGGCCTCGACATACCGGGACCAAGGACGCTGGAAGGAAGCCGAAGAGCTGGAGGTGGGAGTGATGGAGACAAGGAAGAGAGTGCTGGGCGAGGAGCATCCAGCCACGCTGAGCAGCATGGCTAACCTAGCCTTCACCTGGAAAGCGCAAAGTCAAGATACAAAGGCCGTTTATCTGATTCAAGAATGTATACGTCTACGAAGTCGAATCCTAGGCGTTGATCATTACGATACATTATCTTCTTCCGCAGTATTAGCGGAATGGCAAGAATCCGAGGACTCTTCGTGATAAATAATATAACGATAACTAAGGGAGAGCCTAAACGGCTAGACGAAGCATCAGATCATATTATACACTTAAGGTCGAGAAGGAAAAGGATTTTAACTACGCTGAGGTAAAAATTCCGTTCGTGACCAGTCAACTTGCTATTTGCATTGGCGTCTTAAGGCTTTGCTTTTACTTCAGATGGTTTTGTAGAGTTCACGCGCAATATGATCTCGAGTATTAGAATGGGGACGCTAGACCTGGTAGAGATCGATAACATTTCACAGGGAAAGGATTTGAAGATCAGGCAAGTGATGAGACGACAGCTCTCAAATCATGCAGACTAGTACAACGTACGTTACCATCATATTCTCCTTCAGCTTTAACAACCCAATCAAAGCTGTGTAATACAAAGGCTGAGCTAAGTTATCTGAGTTAAAGCGAAAGATACGGCATATTACCCGCATGCCCATGATAAATTTGTTCTACTAACCTCTCGAAGATTCTGAAAAAGGCTTGATTAAAATGTAGATCGAAAGCTTCTATAGAAACTTCGTTCGTCGAGTCTAGATATTGTAACTGTTTTAGTATATAATTGCTAAGACCAAGAACGCAAGCGTGATTAGTACATAGTTACAGACCTGATAGCTACAAGGCTGACTCGCTTTACTAACCTACGTAAATTATATATAACTAATTATATAAGACGTGTATACTAACCTCGTACTAGCCGACTTCACTAATCGCTTCGGCTGGAAGTACCGATTAGCGTAACGACCCTGCATAAATTTGCCCGTTATAATAGATATAAGGCTAATAATAACTTCCTATTATCGTAGCGAGATTCTAAGGCTCGGATAAGAACCCTTTAATAATTATAAAGTAGTAAGAGCTTTACGGTAGTATTATAGGGAAGGAAGTCTATTATATTATAAAAGGAGACTCTCTATAAATCAGGCTTAAAGGCGACAACGCAAGCGTAATATTCTAGACGAGAGGGTCCTGCATGTTTAGGAATGGCTATAGTACACGGCTTATACAGAAGTAGAGTTAATATCGACGTATACATAGAATCTGAGCCACTTGAAGTCAAGGTACCTTTTATATTTTCCGGCACGGTGGGTTTTCCGCGACACATGGAGGGACGTTAGGAATTCTACCATGCGTGGGAGGCTACTCCTAGGAGCAGATAGCTCACCTAGGACATTCCTTCACCCTGGAAGAATCCTCCCGGGATCCTTATCTGTCCCCTAGGAGCCTGTTCCTAGGAGGCAATGCAGTCCTGGGAGCTGATCGATCCTAGAAGCAGTTCCCTAGGAGGGTCAAAGCGCCCCTATTTGCCGCCGTAACCACAGCTCTTAGGACACATTTCTTGGGACTTGCACGGAATTGCTAAATATAATCTTGGCGATATAACGAAACACAGCAAATGTACCAGCGCGGTTCAGATCCAGTTATAAATATTCCCAGCCTCCCTAAAACGAAAGCTCCCCCAGAAAAATAGCAGATTGCCCCCTAATGAATAGCTAAGGTAATAATTTAGAATAAGAAAGGTAAAGGCCGCCTAATTCAAAGACTTGCTCCGTCTAATGGAATCAAACCTCTCTCTATCAGAGGTTCTACTGCGATCGGCGAACGCTATCACGTTCTCTAGTCCAATACCAGGCACCAGCCGAGATCCTTGAACTCGAGACCGATGATACACTAATGGAAATTGGTGTAGAACTTAGTCGTCAGGACCTCGATACACTTCTGGAGCCATGCTGTGTTCTTTCACGATTGCGGTTGTCAAAGTCTCGAGGGAGCAGATTCACGGGCAAAGGGTACGATTCTTTCTAAGGTCGAGTCAGCGCAAGGTGGATGTATCTGTTAGATCCAACTAAAACATACAATCTCTGTGATCGTGGGAGGCCATTGATCGTCGTCGGTTGATAGATACGTGTAGTACCTGCCATTTTTGCGGATGACCAGTGCAAGGTCCGCATGACATAAGCGTGCCAGCTGATCTGATTTCTTCACAAGATTTAATTTCCTTCTGGTGAATTGTTGAGACTTGGCTTTTGCTGCATAGGGCATACTATAGGGTTGTTACCTCAATTGGTCGGGACAGGATATAGGCAGTAGATTACCGATAGGAGGTCAGGCAATTCTGTGAGGGTATCCTTTCCTTATATGTGGATAAGCATAGGGACCTCTAATACATACCTGCTATGCTTACCATTGGGAGCTAATTCTGGCTCCTCCGATTCCAATTCTGGAGCACCCCCACTTCTGGAGCACCCCCCTAATTCTAGAGCCACCCCCCAATTCTGGAGCCACCCCCCAATTCTGGAGCACCCCTCTAGTTCTGGAGCACCCCTCCAAATCTGGCAGCACTCCAATATTGGCGCACCCTTTCGATTCTGGCACAACTCCTATCTTGCCCCCTCCAAATTTGGTGAACGAAAGGGTCTTAGGGATTCGAAAGGTATGCGGTCTAAAGTCCGTGCGGTATAGAAGTCCCTGCGGTATAGAACTCCTTACGGTCTAAAGGTCCCTGCGGTATAAAATCCCCTGCGGTATAAAAGTCCCTACACTTTCAGGAGCCCCTACGACATAAAAGTCCCCACATCTGCAGACTCCCTACCACTTCCAGAGTCCTCACTCGATAAGAATCCTCACTCCTACCAGAGTTCTTATTCCCTCAAAGTTCTTACTCCGTCCAAATTCCTAGTCCTTGAAAATTCTCACTCCCTCAAAGTCCCTACTGCATGAAAGTCCTTGCGGGATAAAAGTCCCTACACTTTCTGAACCCCTATATCTTCAGACTCCCTACACCTCCAGACTCCCTACACTTCCATGGTCCTTACTCCTTAAGAATCCTCACAAAGTCCTTACTCCTACAAAATATCCACAGGTCCCAGGTCCATTGTCTTCCCCGATGCTTGGCATCCTAGCAGTGATTCCAAAGTTCAGGATAAACCTCACACAGGCCTTATGCAGAACCAGGTCTCCTCTACAGGGGGCGCACCGTATGCACACTCAAAGTCAAGCCTTCGAATGAGGAGACATAGAAGAGTCCACCCCTCAATGGTCTACAACTATGAGAAGCTGCACAAATTTTGCTGTTTGAAAGAAGACCAAGGCGACATGAGTTGGCACCAGATGGCGGACAAAGGTCGGTGTTTGCAGACGCGATAGCGATTCCTAGTCCTCATGGAGCGTCTCTCGCACTCTATTCAATGCGGAGTCCGTGAATCAAGTTCATCTGGAAGTGAGGTTTTAATGTGACTTGAGTGGTAGGAAAGAGATCATTTGATTCATTGTAGATATTTGTAGCCCCTATACGCCGACACGCCTACCAATGCCACCATCCACTTCAGCTCTTCCTTGCGCCAGTCGGATGCAATGAGGGAATGCTAGAAATGTTAGCTGGTAGCTGACGGGTAACGGTTGACCTTACCTTTCTCAACGCCTGAATTGAAGTGGTAGACGTTATCATCGCCAAAAATTGTACTGCTTTGGAGTCGAACGGCCAACGATCAAAGTCTTCCATACCAATAGCTCCATCATCCTTGACATATTTCTGCATCAACTCCATTGTAATATATCCCAGTGCCTTAAAATCGACGAGGTCTGCGCCAGGCGACGAGTCGATGTCTCGGCCACACTCTTGACTTGCTGTCCACATCAGCGAGTGTTTAGGGGGTCGGGGCTCTAGCCTACCAATTTTAATGACCCCTTCTCTGGTCACGAGAACGTTCGAGCAAGTCAAAGCACCATGTTCTAGTTTCTGGAAGGCGAGGTAGGCGAGACCGTCAAGAATCTGCGTTGATCAGCATTCGCTCATCTACTCAGCATACCAGTAGTCTGATTCACCTGTCCCAGTATAGCTGCCAGTTGGATTTCAGTTGGATAAGCAGGAGATGAAACAATGTGAGCGAGGGAAATTGGAACGTAGGTACGATATGCACAGACCCTGCAGAGTGGAAGGCTTCGAGGCCATCCCCCTGTTGATCCGAGGTCGGGATAAATTACGTAAGCAGTCGCGCGTCTTCAACTCAAGTGCACACTGGGACGTCCACTCGACCCGCAAATAGCAACGAAATGGAGAGAAGTTACGAGGTCAGAAAGGCTATACAGGAACCTTCCTTCATATGCTAATCCAATATAGGGAGCCATACGCTGCCTTAACAGCAGGAAAGCGGCTGCGAAGCTCAACTTGGACGACATGCGCGGTTCGGATGACATGGTGGAATGGCTAAAATTACTCGGTCACTCAGTACAGGCCTACTTTCTTCAGTGATATAGAGATGTTGCTAAACAGAGTCACAGATCGAAGATCTAAATGGTCTAAATATCATACACGTAGCAGGGACAAAAGGAAAGGGCAGTACCTGTGCATTCGCTGCGTCTTTCCTCAAGGCGCATGGGAACGCCACTGGATATCCACGAAAGATTGGGCTCTACACATCACCACATATGAAAAATATACGTGAGAGGATTTGCATCGGTGGTGAGCCGATATCCAAAGAGCTTTTCACCACACGGTTTTTCGAAATCTGGGATAAGCTGCCGGACCACGCCACACCCAATTTGGATATTCCCCGATATCTCCAGCTCTTGACTCTTCTCTCGTTCCATGTATTTACTGAGGATAAGGTGGACGTGGCGATTTACGAGACCCACTTTGGCGGAGAATTTGATGCAACCAATATTATCAGCACGCCAATTGTTACAGCCGTTACATCAATTGCGATGGATCATGTCAGGCTGCTCGGTCCAACAATCGAAAGCATTGCCTGGCATAAGGCAGGAATCTTCAAATCAGGAAGTCATGCCTTTTCGACTCTTCAGGAACGGGCGGTTACTACGGTCCTCCAGCAGCGAGCAGCTGAGAGAGGAGTTATGCTGGAATTTGTTGGCGTCGACTCTGCACTTCCGACAAGCGCGACCGCCCTAAAGCCAAAAGTTCAGGGAATAAATTGCTCTCTGGCTCTCGCAGTGGTCCGCGCTTGGCTATCTGTGAAGGCACCTGAAGCGCAAAGTCACATGAAAGACGTTCTCACTCGTGGCATAGAGCAATTTTCCTGGCCAGGACGGTATCAGCAAATCAACGATCGGAATTGCCAATGGTTTCTTGATGGAGCCCACAATGAATTAAGTGTGCAATATGCTGTGCAGTGGTTCGCCGAGACTGTCTCAGAAAACCAAAAGTAGGTTACGATATCTAGCCCATAAGATAGGATCATATATTAAACATCTCTAGGAACATTGTATCCCCCACGCGCATTCTTATATTTAGTCATTTTTCAGAACGAGATGGCACGGCACTTCTGCGTTGTATCGCAAAATCTCTACAAGACAGTAACCTTCAAATGCAACATGTCATTTTGAGCACTTACGATGAAAGGCGAGATGGCAGAACCAGGATTGGTATGTGCTCGTGTAATAAGGGTAGAACACGAGCTAATTCTCTCGGCAGACAGAAATCTGAAAAACCGCTTCTCGCCGGAGGTCCAAGAGCGTTATGCCAAGGTTTGGAAGAATATTGATCATAAGGCCATGGTATCACGCGAACGAACAATTGAGGGAGCCTTACATCGGGCTAAGGAAATCGGTGATCAGAACGACGGTATGCAAACATTAGTAACGGGGAGTCTGCACCTGGTCAGCGGGGCGCTCTATCTCTTAGAGCCTGCCTGATCATCCGATACAACGCCTATATTAACAACAAGGAAACTAGAGGCATTCAGATTGAAAATATGCTGTGTTTTGATAGTCAGTCTTACGGAGGAGGAGGAAGGAGGAGGAGGGTAGAGGATGCTTTCAGCTCTGCGTATTCACAGATTACTCTTTGACATTTAGGGTCAGGTGACAGGTTTTCATAACACAAATTGTATGCAGACTACTTCACGGCTGCGCTTTGTCATCTTGTGAAAGACTGGTCGATTGAGTTGGTCGAATCAAACTAAGGGGAAAGCAATTTGGGCCTTTTGACAATGCGGGTCGTATACCAGCGACCCGCCGACCACTCGCAACCCAAAACGAGGGGGACCTTAAGACCCTCTAAACCTCTTATCAGCCTCCAGAATCTACACCAGACCTCTTGTTGGCTCGAACAGCCTTCTTCTTCGCAGGTCGATCCGACGATCCTTTAGGTGTAGGATACATTCGAGCTCGGACCGGAGTCCTGTGGCTGGAGCTAGCGAATGTATCCATGTCCAGGGCAAGTTCGTCAGCTGATCTCAGATTCTGGGTGAATGTGGTCGTTCGATGACTGTGCTACGAAGCTTTGCGTGGATGACACCAAATCTGAATGTTCTGCATCTGGTACCTTGCCGTTCGCCGCAGCTATAAGCTCTTCTCATTTCTCTTTCGCCCAGTCCCTAGCGTTCCTCAAAGCGCCAGCTCCTTGTCGGAAGGTATCTGGGTTGCTGGTCATGGCAAATGAATTGAGCTGGGTCATGCGATAGTCGTTCGATCTCTTAGGATCTTCGGACGGAGTCGGATGAGTTATATACATGGTGAGGAGGCCACTAGGATGATAGGTTGATGCGATCGTATAAGCATTCTTATCGTATAGCGTATCCTGACCGACATATAACGGAAGCTCGTGTTACCCCCGGGCACCCACACTCCCACAGTACCGTCATATAAACTTTTCACTTGCATACGGCCGCATTTCCACTCGGACATTTCCCCTCCGCGAAGAAATTGGGCACGCACGGTGCGGCAGTGCTCGTTGACGGTGCGATGTAACGGCCTAATGGTGTTTCATCTCCTTGGGCCGAGTTTGGAAGACCTTTTCAACTTTTGCGGCCGCAAGTTCTCTCTCAAAACAGTGTTAATGCTCGCCGACCAGCTCATTCGTCGTCTTCAATATATCCACTCCAAGAGCGTCATCCATCGAGACATTAAACCGGAGAGCTTCTTGATAGGTGTGGGGAACCATGGAAATCAGGTTTATGTGACGGATTTGGGGCTCGCCACAAGACGCTGTGATGCCCAAGTGAAGGCCAATACCGGTCGTGCCCGGAATGCACAGTTGATTGGCACGGCTCGGTACGCCAGCGTTAATGGCCATTCAGGTGTTGATAAGTAGGGCATCCTCGCTTCTTGCTGTAAAAACTGATCACCATCCAAGTCCAACATCGCCGCGACGACTTAGAGTCTCACGGCTACATGCCGCTCTACTTCCTCCGGGGCTCCCTCCCGTGGCAAGGTCTTAAGGCTGAAGATCTCACAGAGATGGATGAGCTGATATTAGAGAAGAAGAGAGCGATCAGTGCAGAGGATCTCTGCGGGGACCTCCCTAAGGAATTCGGGACCTATTTCGAACATATCCGCTCCCTTGACTTTGACGAAACACCAGCCTATACCTATCTGCGCAAGATCTTTCGCAATCTCTTCGTGCGAGAGGGCTTTGATCATGATCACGTATTCGACTGGACAATTCTGAAATATTTGATGAGTACATAATGAAGGAAATCCAAGCAAGAAGCCGGGGCTTTGTCGAACAGAGTTGACCCGGATCGGTTCCGAGTTGGGCTTAAAAACCGCAGTCTGCGCCTGAACGCGTCAACCGTGGAAGATCTGTTCACCCATTCGCTTTTCCAACCTCGACTTCTCCAAGCCAAACGACTCTCTCCTCCAAGAAGAGCAATATCTAGCCTCCATCCTCTCAAACCTCGGTCTCCTCGTCTATGACGGACACTACATCCCCACAGCCGCCTACCGGCAGTCAAAAACAGGTGACATCCTGTTCACGATAGCTTTGAACGCCCGTCTCGCTGCTAAGGGGCATAAAGTTCGCAGCTTCGCAGTCCACCCCGGCAGCATAGATTCTGAGCTGCAACGGCACGCTGATCAGAAAGCATTAGGGGAGGCGAGAAGGAGAGATAGTGTCAATGTGGTTAGAAAGACTTTAGAGCAAGGGGCAAGCACGACGTTGGTTGCGGCGCGTGTGGGGATTGGCGTTAGGCTGTGCGTAGTTCGGCCTCTAGTCTCAGTTTCCCACTGGAAGGCCCATTGACTCTGGATATATCGGTTTATTTCTGTCTTTGCTGCAGATTTGAGGTGTTTGACGAAGGCTGGTGTTGCTGCAGTGTTGTCGGGGTCACCCTCCAAGAGCCTTCCCTGTATGCCTCGGGTCTGCGTCCATCCGGTCGCTTCTTTCGCCAACCTACCTGCTAGCTCGTTGCCTTCGATTCCTTGGTGGGCAAGGATCCAATAGAATTCGACATAGAGACCGTGCGTGTTGACCGCTGTCAGTCCTTCGATAATCTTTCTGATGATGTGTTGGCGCGACGGCCGTCCTGGGTTCTGGAGAGCTTGGAGGGCGGCCTGATTGTCGGTAAAATACACTGCATGGCGCCGATCGGATTTCGTAGCGATATAAAGTCCCATCAGGATACCCAGTAGCTCGGCGGCGTAAACATTTAAGGCGGTTCTGTCCCTAGGAAGGCCTGGGCGTGGGTGTTGAGGGCTGGCGCCACGGCAGCTGCTCCGACCTTTCCATTGATTCCGCTTCCGTCAGTATAGATGGCCAAAGGTGGCTGTCGCTCGCTGGTAATGTCTTTGTGCCGTCATTCGGCCGTCTCACGGTCTCCTGCTCTGGTAATTGGGGGTGGGGTCCACCAGAGTTCCACTACGAATGCTTCCCGGATTTCGAGGTTGTTCAGAGAGGGGTGACTTGGGTTATGTGATGTTGGGGGAGTATTCGCCTACTGTTCTTGGCACTTTCGATTCAGAGGCTAACTTCATCACTGGATCCATGTCACTTGAAGGTATACTTGGATGTGTTTCAGAATGGTCCGGCCATCGGTAGACCCAGAACACCTGGCACGGGTTCATCGATGGAACGCCGCAACAAGTCATGATTTCTGTCGTCGCCCCAAAAGCACGCCTTCGCAAATAATTTGAAAGCAAAAGTTATATATCTAACTGGCTGAAGGCCACTGAAAAGATTTCGCACTTAGCACCAGACGCTGTAGGAAATATGAACCCATTCCTGGCATGAAATGCCGAGCCACCTGCTCGCAGAGGATATCGTTTGCTGACGCGAGAGCCTTCCGGGCCTCTGGGTACTGGTGAAGCTCAAAATGTACAACGGACAGGAAAAGATGGATGACGCCTATATAAAAGTTCCTTTCTGAAAAAGTTTCGTACTTTCCCATAAGACCAAGTGCGCTCTCTAAACTTTGACGGGCTTCGGACCATCGAGACTCGTACCAACCTACTCGGGCTAAGCCGATCATCGAACGGACATGGCCTAATTGATCGACCACATCGTGGCTGATTATCCCATCAAAAACGTCGAGAAGTTCTCGAAGAACAGTCCTAGCTGCTTCTAACGTTCTTTGCTCGATAAAGGCCTCCGCCAGCGGGAGGGCTAGACGTCGGAAATGTCTTGAACGTTGCTTCCCCCGAGCTCTTAGCTGCTTGACTTCATCAAGCACTAAGTTTTCAGCTTCCTCTGAAATTCCTAGTTCACAGTAGACGTCGGCCAAATGGTGCATGACATGATAGCGACTTGCGTCACAAGGAATGGTCTTAAGACATTCCTCGAGGCAGTAGCGTGCGTGTTCGAATCGGCCTTCATATCGTGATACCCTGCCGATTACAGTATTCTTCATTCGAACCACTTGAAGCTCTAATCCGGAAGGTAGCGAACTCTTTACCTCCCAACTTGCTAGATATAATGCAACTTTATTGAAATCTTTGCGCAATATTGCATTTTCCGTCCGAGAGAGGAGTAAACGTCCATATGAACAGTGCGATCTGATATTTGCCGAGTCGGTGGAAATCCCGTTGAGAACATCTTGTATCACGACATCAGACCGACCATGGTTGCCCTTAAATCGTAACAAAATACTTTGCTGATTTACAATCGCCATCCGCAAGTGGTCTGGTATCCCAGTATCTTGGATCTTGGCCAACACTGAAATTGCACCGTTTGCGCGGGACGTAGCAACTAATTTGCACACTGCTAAAGATGCTTCTACCAAGCTATCACGGGTATGAGCTGGCAGAGCGGGGCGAGGCTCTCCCAGGACACATTGCCAAGTATGTTCGAGGTAGGGCAACAAGAGTTTTCCAAGGTCCTGAAATCTGAGGTTGTTGTTAGTAGCGTAATTAAGAAGCTATGAAACCATCCAGCTTACGAAGGTTCTAGGGCCTGATCCCGGGGATAGATGTGGGCCGTGAACATCAATCCAAGCAGGCTCAGCTCCTCGCGTTTGAATGATTGAGATATTCGATGCCGTGACTGATCACTGAGTGAGTACGCCAGCGAATCATCCGCCAATGTACCCAGCACAATCAAACCAAGCTGGATGCAAGACTTGATCGCTTGCTCGAGCTCGATCTGGCTTGAGAAAAGACGAGCGACCTGTTCACTAAGGCCAGCTTCGTGCAGAGTAACTTCACGCACGTTGCCGTGGTCATTCCATCGTTTCTGTGGAAAGAGTCCTCGATATAACATGTCCTTTCGAATTTCGGAACAGCCCAGAGAATATAAGAGAGCCGGGAGAGAAACATTATAATCGTTTCGAGGGCTCATCACAGTGTTGCGCCAGTTTGCAGGATTTTTGGTCATGCTCCGAACGCTCTCCTGGACTGGGGAATACGTGTTTGACGCTAAATGTAGAAATTAGTCCTGATCTTAATGACATTCCGTTGATCTCACCTGAAGTTAGAGGCCTATCATTGCTTTGGAAGGAACGTGGCACTAAGACCTCGAAATTAAGATTAAACGGAGTGACTGGGGTGCTCTTAGTAGCAGCATGAACTTTGTATATGCTCTCGACTGACTTTGGTACGCAATCGGAGTTGTAACCAAGGGCGGAGGATATTTCGTCAATCCTAGTACTCTCTCGTTAGCATTGCCTTTATTAATCGGATCGGGATCCATACGAAATTCTGTTGGCCGTTTGGTTGCATGCGTCAAGCAGAGTTGCAATGAGACCGGGAATGGTGTACTCAGGTCTTAGACAATCGCTGTAATCATGTTTTACGAACTCGTCTGTCTTGAGACGTTCAAGAATTGATCGTGAGTTTTCGTCGTTGTGGATCTGAGTAAGTTGGGAAACAGATAGTGCGTCTAAGAAAGACGTAAGTCCAGCTTCGTAGTTAGGGAGCTTGGAGAACAGACCAAGGAAGAACAGTTCTGTGGCCCGATAAATCGTCCAACCACTGCTGACTAGGGCAACAATAAGGCCATTTATCCACAGGGCGCTCTCTAGTAGTCTTCGACGGTCATACTCCCGACCGGCGACATGTTGCATTATCCGATCAACAGTCTCGTAAGAAACGCCCCGTTTCCTGAGGACTTGACAGTATGACAGCAAGATGAGAGCTTGGAACGTGGCAAATGACCTCTGGATTTTGGCGTTGGTAAGGGAGTCTCTAGTGAGCAAGGCGAATCTTTCCGCCAGGTCGACCAATTCGTGCTCTGAACGTCCATCTCCCCGGTATGGTTCTCTCTCGACTATGATATTGGTACGAGCAGTAAAAGCTTGGATGGCCTGCTCGTACTGCTCTACAGTGTTCAATTCAAGTTCGGTCTGTTTCTTACGCCACTCAGTGGCCATGGGAGCATGCCGTAGAAACCAATCCGCAGCCGCATCTTTTAGTGGTTTCTGTGGTGGTCTCTTCCGTGGTCCCTTTGCAGGTGCTCTTTTGAGTTTAGAAGTGTTTAATGATCCGGACGGGAGTTGTGATCCAGGCTCCTGTGATGGTTGTAATGGTAGTTGAGGTTCGGGCTGTTGTAATCGTAGTTGAGGTTCGGGCTCCTGTGATGGTTGTGATGGCAGTTGAGGTTCGGGCTGCTGTGATGGTTGTGATGGCAGTTGAGGTTGTGATGGCAGTTGAGGTTCGGGCTGCTGTGATGGATGTGATGGCAGTTGAGGTTCGGGCTGCTGTGATGGATGTGATGGCAGTTGAGGTTCGGGCTGCTGTGATGGTTGTGATGGCAGTTGAGGTTCGGGCTGCTGTGATGAGTGCGATGGTTGCGACACTTCTTGAGGTCGCAATTCGTGCAGAGTCTTTCGCTTCTTGGAAGGTTCCCCAGATGGACGTCCGTCCGATAAGCCTCGCAGTTGCTCACGGAAGTAAGGGCAACGTTCGCAGTGCTGACGTAGAAAATCCAACTCGCTTCTCTGGACTTCAATGGAGACATCATCGACCGCCATCTATGATAGGCGACGGATGGGCAGCGTGCGCAGGATGTTCTGCAGAAGTCGGAGGCTGGAACCTCCATGCGCGCTATTCCTTATTTGCTACTATAGTAAAGTAACAGATACGGAATAGCGCGCACGGACCAGGTCGTGTACTAGTACAAACGAAGCCAAGACTGCAGGGATAGCGCCTCTAGTGCTTTTCTTTCCGAGCTCACTAGAGCTGCAAGCCTATCACCAGCACAATGATATAAAATCATACGTTGGGCTGGTTGATAGAAGGGATTCCTTTGTGATCTAGTCACTCTTGCAAGTTCTCTCAGCCGGATCTTCATAAACATATACGATGTCGAGTATAATCTTGCCGCCCTCCCCGCTCGATCTATACTTCTAGCGCGCCAAATCTTCCCACTTCGCTACTTAATATTCCTTTATGGGGATAAAACGCCGTCGTGCACAGGATCACAAATGACGAGAGTAGAAGAACTCGAGCCAATGCTGTATAAATTAATACGCCACTGGGAAGATCAGTGCCATTCGTCCCTGATTGCATTGACATCTGAAATCCTGATTCGGACCCACGACTAAGGAGAGGAGGGGAGAATGGGACTACCTTGTTCATGCACAGTTCCTATAAAGAACCCATGGATCTTGCAGCCTCGTCTTGAATAATTTCCTGCATATTGCCACGTTTGCCTTCTTCGCCCCGTTTGTTAGGCACCGCTTTGTCTCCTGCAGTTTTACCTGCACGCTTATAACCCCTGTTGTTTTCATTATGGAAAGAATCTCACCGAAAGCTCACCTAAGCGTGCTTATTTGTGTCCTCGTCGTTGATTTTGCGGCACTTCCTCTCCTGCGTTGGCAGCTTATCCGTTTGGGTTCTGAGCTATTCCGTCAACCACAGACATGGATCATGATACTGAAATGCGCAGTGGACTCCGCTCTAGTCAGTCTACTGGCGCTGGACACCTCAAAGGGGATTGACGACGGTAAGCGAAGAGTTATTCGGATATTACGCATGTTATAGCGAGTGATTGATTCGTCTAGGAGAACAGTTTGGGCTTGCTGTTGAACTACTTCTTCGCTTCTCTATCACATGTGTATCTATCTCAGAGGTATGTCTTCTATCAGAGGAATACATCAATGCAAATGCTAATGTTCAATCATAGCTCTTATTTACGCGGCAGATTTTCCCAGGCGTGAACTTACGCCACCGTGGATGGTGGTGGCGTAAACTTGGTCCCGTTGCTATCCTCACTCTTACGCTCTTGAAGTTTCTGCCTTTCATCGAGTATAGTCATGCCAGCATCGTGGAACTCGTATATGCTAACCTGAACTGCAGCTTGCATAAAGAGAGCTTACATTTCTGGACTGTTTTAAGTGCAAGCTTCCTGGAGTTTTTGCTCTTCAGTTTGATTTACTGGTGGACGCTCATCGACTCCAAAGATCATCGAAAATGGAGATCTGGTCTTGCTGGAAGCTCCATACTTTGTTCTGCAGTTGTCCTCGCGGCATTGATCTCTTCGGTGACGGGATGGAAGCTGTCATGGATTCGACATCTACTTCTCGAGATCTTGCTATTGCTCATCTCGATCCAGTCTTCGTTGCGCTGCGTTTATATCGAGAACACCCTCACCGCTCAAGCTCCCACCAAAAGCCGTGGAAGAATACCGGACGAAGCATCAAACGAATCGGTGCGTATCCTCAACTATGGTACTGGCTATGTAAAAACATCTACATCTACATCAAGGAAACCATTGAGCCGCGACACAGATGACCCTGTAGAGCTTTACGCGTGGAGCGCACTACAGATCCGAACGGCAAAGGAGCAAGGAATACGAGGGGGGAAGATGGTTCATACTCACTCCAGCGATTGCACGATGGGAGGGGTCAATACCGATTCCGGTGAGACTGGACTCCCTGTCGATCGCGCAGACTCTTGTTGACCCGCTCTTGTCGGCTTGATCTTTACGTTCTGACGTTGTATTGTAGCTCACATCCTTCCTCAAAGGTCCTCTGGTCCTGGCAGTCCTCGACGATCGTCATTCAGCTCCCGCACCTCGCCACCGCCGGGCTGGCTCCCTGAGATGACCGACTTCGCCCGAGGCCTAATTTACAACGGGGAAGAATCTAAATCGATACGCATCTTGCTGGAGACGCATTGGCCCGAATTGGCCGGCCGCGTCGAACTTGGCTGGTTGGAGTATTTGACAAGGCAAGGGAAACCAAAGGAATTGATCGAAGATTTCACACAGATGAGAGGCTATCACAAAAATGCCGCAGATCTAGGGAGGAGCGAGTATGAAGCAATGACGAGAGGAGGGGACGACCAAATCGCGCGACTTATTGTCGACAGCGATGCAACGCCAAGTGATTGGGACTTGGGTGTGCTTCGTGATTCCTGCCGCAATTACAACCTGCAACGTGCAGAGAAGACGAAAAGACAACTTGAAGAAGGAGTGGTTAGTCGCGTTGAGGCGGAGTGGTGTTGTCGTTGCAAAATAATGACAGATTTCTTCGAAGAGAAGTGCGTCACGCAGTACTGCGAACATAGGCGTTGTCGTCATTGCCGTGAGTTCAACAGAGTGGAGGAGGCAGAAACAGGCCAGAGGATGAGGCAAGGCGACTGAAGTGAGATGCTCTATACCCTGAATAACATCTTTTTAATACCTATCTCATGCCATCAGCGAATCAATAAGCTTTCTGGATTACACGCCCGAGCTTTAAACCTCATCAGTAGCAATCCTTAATCATTCGTGATCGATCGCCCCATCCGGAAAGGCATAAAAGAATTTTTCTTTCGTATTAATTAGATCTTCCGTTAAGCGTGAAGGGAAGGTTGTAAGGGTCTGATTGCTGATGGGCGCAGATATAAGGAGGATTTCGCTCTATTTTGTTCTCGAAAGCCAACAGGTTAATTTTACTTTATCGTCTTACGGCAATCTCCAGATCTTCCATCGATCCAGCCATCAAATTCCGGTATTTTATGACTTGAGGAGCCTTCCCCGAACAGATATTACGGGCAAAATGAGTAACCTGTCACGTTCTCAAAACAGATACACTCGATTTGAGAACACACGATGGGTTCCCAGCTACCACGCAGGTCCAACACACGCCATCAAGTCAGAATATGGAACGTCATCTCAGTCCATGAACGGCATACCGACTATTCCCTCTCAAAGGCATAGCAACCACGAGCCTAGTGATGCGTATGTTAATTACGCGCAACTATCGCAGCTCCTTGATCACTCGCTCCAAAGCCCTCAGTTTCCACTTTCGCACCAGATGGCTCAATTTCAACCTTCAAGCCAGACATCTGAGCTTTCAATTGGGAATCAGGTGCCTCAGCTTCCGTATCCTCCCACCGCAAGAACTCCTCTCCCTCAGCCTCCGTACCTAGAGGAGAGTTCGCGCCCTTCGGGGGAAACCCCTTTTTATGTCAATGCTAAACAGTTCGAACGGATATTGAAACGGCGCGTTGCGAGACAACGAGTTGAAGAAGGATTGGGATGTACACCAGGAAGCCGCAGATCATATCTTCACGAAAGTAGACACAAGCATGTAATCAGGAGACCAAGAGGACCTGGAGGCAGATTCCTGAACAAGGATGAGTTGGAGAGGCCAAAAAAAGAGGTGCAAACCGGCACTATCGTCAGATGTCAAATCCCGGAAACAAGGACTGGACCGAACACAAACCATGTGAAGGAGGAAAGTGCTGATTTGGTGGCTGGTATGCCAACTAATGATGGGAGAGGAGAACGGAGAGAAGAGGCTCGCAACGGCAGTCGAGATAAAGAGCCTCACCAACCTGAAGCCTGGCAAACCTCTATTACCCTGAGCCAATCCCAGGTCCATGCAAAAGGCTCCAATCATATCAGTAGAGCGATGACGACATCGTTCTGTGGAGCTGCGGAGCTGGAAGAGTTGCACAGAAGGTTTCCAACTAGGACGGCGGCTGATGTGCAACGTACGGAACGCAATTGTTGTCAATAATAAGGATGGTGGTGCAGATCGTTGGGATTTCAAGGCGTAGAGACCTGCAGGGCCTGAGTTTAAGTTGCGGAGGAGAAATCGTTTGGGAAATCGAGCGCTGAAGACGGACTTTCATGGCAAGATTGCCACACTATTCGAGGAGAGCTCGAGAGGAAGCTGTGTGGCGTTGACGAACGAACCCCGTAATCTAATAGTTGATCGCTACTTTGGCAAAAACTTCGGATGCTGGAAACGCTTGTCTGTCGAGTAATCTTTATGCCGTAACCAGTAATGCTCATCCAGGGAAAGATGGTAATAGCAATTTCGATCAGCGAACGCCCAAAGCGTAGGCGAGCAACTTCCAAGACCCTGTCAGTCATTGCAGCGCCGCAAGCCTGGCAGGAGCCTTCGTGGGCCTTTCCCATTTCCTGACACTTAATTGTAAGACTGTTTGGCCTGCGCCATCTAGATCGGCTTCCTTATAAACCGTTGCCTTCTCCCCCTCCATCTTCCAAAAGCCAACATAAGCTCTCTCTGACAGGGCATAAGAATGGCAGCGAAGCTAGGATTCCAGCCCCGTATCTCCGTTATAACGGCCTTTGGTGACCCCTGTTCGTTTCTTTCTATCACCATATCAGTCTTTCCTTGGTTCCCTTCAGGGTGGGACGGTGGATTCGCCTCCCTCAACACGCATACTTTCTCTGCCACCGTGGAGGGCAGCCAAGATCTGGTCCCCGTGCCCGACATTCAGCTTTTCCCACCCAAAGTTTCCACGCCAAGATGGGAAGCCTGTCGGACGATTCGCGTCGCCTCTGACCGGATCCCACCCAAGCTCACCGTAAGCTTTTGGGGTCGCTCGAGCAGGGGAGGTACCGAAATGGTCAAGATTGGCGTGAAGGAGGCGACGTTCTGTGGGATACCAAAAGTTAGTCGGCAGGCCTTCCTTTGCTGCAACTTGAACTGATTGAGTATAGCCCCAATTTCGCGCCCGCCCAGAAGACCTGTCAAGACAGAACAGATGGCCCAAAGGCATTACCAGATCCCGGAGGCAAGAGTCGTGGGACAGCGAAAGTGGAAGCGTGACGACGATAGAAGAAGGAGAGGAGGCGGATATAATTGCGGTGTTACCTGCGCGTGTAAATGCACCCTTCACTAAAATCTGGTTCCATGACAATCATCATGAATGATACGTGGCTGGCAGGCCACGAGCTGTCGGGCTTCGGGAAGACCTCTTGATGCTTTCGAAGACCGCGAGGCGAGGGCTTTGGTGTGCTGGTGGACGATCATCCAGGCTGCTTTAGGGGAAAATCCGTAGCTGCCGTAGGGATCTAATTTATTGGTGTACATGCTGCAGGTGCTCATGGAGATCGAAAGGCGGCAGAATGATGATCGCCATAGGCTTCTCCAAGAGTTTTAACCCCACGACTTTGGCAATCTCTATTTTTCATGACCGAACAAGCTTCCCAAAGGTTCTGGGCGGGGTTCACGCGTATCGTGCGGCCCTTTAATATGACAGGTCTGACTCCCGAGTCACTCCTCAACGGCCCTTCACTCCAATCGATGTCAAGCAAGAAAGCTGCAATGGAACGTGATCCCCACACCGTAACCCGGTTACCTACAAGCAGTGGATTGGACGTTTCGAGCATCACATCCAGCTCTCCTCAACTGACCGCTTCTCCTTACCAGTAAGTGATCAAGACCGGTGCCCATGACGTGGCCCGTCGGAGGATGAAAGCTTACTCTTTTGGTACGAATCGCAGCCAGCGTAGCAAACCATCTGCCCAGCAGAAATTATCCCTTGCACGAAGACGTCTGTTCTACGCCCAGACGATTACAAGATTTGAGAGGTAATTTCGGTATCCGTTGTGGGAAAGTAAGAAGGGACACTTGGCTCAGCTTCTTCATTTAAATGTGGAGAGCCCTGTAAGGAACGAGGATGCGATTCGGGACGCTTCCTCACTTCCACAGCGAGCACAAGGTTCAGCAAAGGTTGCTTAAAGTGATCCTCGAAGTGAGAGAGAGGTACGCGACGACCTAACATCGGACGCAGCAAGGGTACATGAAGGAGATACCACAGGACACGGAAGGGAAGCAGCAGAAGAGAAAGACGACAGCGAAGTGGACGACGCTGATGATAGAGAAATAGAGGAAGCATTACAGTGGCTCGGAGCCGAATGGGAGTCCATCACGAAGATTCTCAGGCAGAGTGACCCGGGAGTGTATTGGGAGAATGTTTATTAGGTAGCCATGAAGAAACGGAGCTCTCCCACTCCGGTAAAGTTCGGAGTCGGAAGCAGCGAAGTGAATGCAACTCCTCTTGAGCCAGGGAACACTAAAGCCAGCATTGCAAGCCAAGGAGCAGGGACGTATATCTAAGCGTAGTCATAGAGGCGTAGACGGACCTCCAACACATGTCCAGGCCTCGTCGGATCTGCGACTCGGCCAGCCCTGCAGTAGTCTTCGTAAGCCTGTTCCGTTTCCTGCATTTCCCACAGAATTGATATGCATGCCTGATCACACCGCGTCCGGGGGAGTCGTCGGTGATGTGGGCCCACGGAAGTAGCGACAATGTCCACGCTGGCTTACCAGCTTGCGTTGCAAGGGCAATGATCAGCGGCTGATGATGCTCCATAGACTGGACGCCCTCTATTGCGCGTAGAAGCCCTCGCCTTGATTCCTCCACGGACAAATTAGATTCACCGTGTTCCCACGCTAAAGACACTGCAGAAAGGCCAGGGGTGGTCGACCCTTCACTTATAAAGACCGTGCCGACGGTCCTCGCTTTATTTCTGTATCTTCTGATTTCAGAACCAAACAAGCTTTGACCTCAGATAAATCAACCCGGGGAAACCACATGGCCAATACCGCTCAGATTCACGGTGATCCCTGGAAGGCTGCGATAGATCGCGCGATTCCCGCAGTTGTCACGATCCACTCCGCCTTCCCATACTCTTTCGACATGATGCCACGCTTGTGCGGTGAGGCTACAGGGATCGTCGTGGACGCAAATCTTGGTATTATCTTGACGAATCGTCATGTGGTGGGCGAGGCACCAATGTGTGGTCGAGCGGTGTTCCAGACGGGTGCTCGTCAATGCGCCATCACCCCCTACTACATCGATCCGATCCATGACTTTGCTCTGTGCAAAATCGACGTCGAAAAACTACACGGTCTGCCTCTGAGAGCGATCGAGCTCAGGCCTGACCTGGTCGAGGTGGGCCTGGAGATTCGCGTCCTCGGCAATGATGCGGGACAGGTTATGAGCATCCTCCCCGGTGTCATCAGCAGGGTGGACTGCAATCCGCCACATTGGGACGCTCGTAAGTACCGCCACCCAGACGGGTTGACATCACGGGTTAACGCACCCTCCAGTGACTCATTACCTCCAGGCGTCGGCCGACACTACTGGAGGAAGCTCAGGAAGCCCAGTGGTCAACAAAGACGGATTTGCCGTGGCGCTGATGTCAGGCGGTTCCTTCTTGGCGTCAACGGACGTATATCTGCCCCTTGATCGGCCCTTACGTGCTTTGCGAGCTCTCCAATCTGGACAAATCATATCAAGAGGCACGATTCAAAGCCATTGGGAGTTGGAAAAACCTGCGGACTGCCTAGCACGAGGTTTGAGCGATCAAGTCATCCAAGAGTACAGTCCAGATGGTTCCGGCTTACTGGTAGCCAAGATGGTCCTACCTGAAGGTCCGTCCCACGCTAAGGTCATGGAAGGAGACGTACTTCTTGAAGTCAATGGTGAAAATGTTGCGTCACTCTCCCGATTCGAGGATTTAATGGACGATGCCATTGGGGACGGGATCAAAGTCCGAGTCAAGCGTCGCCAGGACGATCATGACTTGGTGCTGAAGGTGCAGGATCTTTTTCAGCTCACGCCACACGGAATTCTCCAGTTCGCCGGTTCCACCTTTCACGATATCCGCTATTACACTGCGTTTCGCTACAACGTCCCTATCAAAGGCGTCGTTCTCGCCGACGCCGAAGGCTCCTTCAAGCTAGACGGCGAATACAAGTTGATTTGTTCTCTTAACAACCAACCGACACCCCATCTGGATGCTTTCATCAAAGTTGCTCAGGGGATCCCTGGTGAGTACCGATCGTTCGCCTGCGAGATGGCCGTGCTGACGCGATCAGACCAAATGAAAACCGCCGTTAAGTATCGAAACCTCGGCGATCCCTCTAATGCATTCTATGCCACTATCGTAGTGGACCGTTACTGGTTGAGGGCACACATGCTTCTCCGAGCACGCGACGAGAACATCGGCTCTTGGAGTATTAGAGACCTTGGACCCGCACCGCCTGCCGTCCCACTGGTGAAGCAGGTGTTACCATCAGGGCCGGCTACGGAGTGCTATTATGCTGTGCGGAAGATCGTAATAAACCTAGTATAGGTGCGGACGAGGATCCCGTACGAGACTAGTAGCGCGCCGCACGAGAAAAGGACGTTTCTAGGCCTCGTGATTAGCGCCGACGCAGGCTTTATAATCATTCCGCGAAGTTTTAATCCTTCCGACCTATATAACTTGTCCGTCGTTTTTAGAGACTCGGTCGAGCTTCCGGCGAGGATGGTGTACGAGTATATATTAGGTTTCGCTATAATCTAATATAATACCTCGCTTATCTAAGGCCTAACAAGAGGTGTAACGTTCAGTAAACGAGAACTTAAGGTAGAGGACAAGATAACTATCTACGGGCTTAACCGAGACGGTTCGGGCCCTTATATAGTTAGTACGGCCGTAATAAGTATTAGGCCGCTGATAGGCGAGTATAAGCCGGAGCTATTATACCAGCTAATCAACGTGGATATATTACACCTCGAGAAAGACTCTATCTGCGATACTGGCGTGCTACTTGATAATAATAGAGATATAGAGGTATTATAGCTCCCGTTTCTTATAGTCCCGTTTAAAACCCACGTGGGCGTCTAGATCTCCTTACTAACGCCAGCGTTTAAAAAGCTCTAGTAAGGGATCCTCCTACTAGAATATAGGATGCTGGAGGTTGAACTCGTAAAAGTTTATAAGAGCGATGTACAGGTTTTTAGTATATTTAAAGGTATAACCCTCCTCCGAATCGTGTAAGGGTTTTTGCTAATATATTATAAAGATACGATAGAAAATTTCCCGTAAAGAGAGTTTATCCGGGTTATAAAGGTATCTTATAGCTAAGAACCGATAGGCCTCGCCGTAGGTAATATCTTATTAATGCTAGGGGATAACGTAGTAACGTAGATGTCAGACCTGCGTGATATATTTGCCCTTAAAAATTTAAATATATCGGTCGTTTGAAACTAAACTAAGATAAGGGTGAATATTCCGACCGTCGCGACGTCTAGCTAGTAGAGCGATAGGGTGGTCTGGTTTTCCGGAGCTTAGCTCGAGCCGCCGTACTTTCCACTTCCCTTATACGCCCGGAAATTATATAGTTAGATCTTTATAACTAGCTGGCGCAGTAGAAGCCTAGCGGATATATACGACCTCTCCGTTTACCACTTTATTACTGGCGTTAATGGCGTAGCCACGGAGGACTTTAACAGCTTCACAAACGAAATCAGGAAGTTAGCGGGGAACAGCTATTACTAGATTACCCTCGTCAGTCTATAAGGCCTTACTAGGACTGTCTCACTAATGCCAAATTTACGAGACTTCAAGACTATTAACGCTCGAAGGAACGAGAAGGAGCCTTATAATTAGGAGTTTTAGGAGCTTTAACGGTATTAAAAGTATCGGATTAGTTCTAAGGTTTAAGAGACCATTAACTTCTCTACTCTAAGGCCTTATTCCTTTGGTTTAGGATACTAGCTAGGTTAATAAGATATAGAAACTGGTTCGCGCAGCTTCTTACGAGTAGCTTTATATTAAGGAAGGATATAATAATATTAACGCCTACCTCTTAACGCCTTCTTCTCCCTCTAAATTTACACTAAGCCCAGGGCGGTGAGTTAACTATTCGTCTTAGAGGAGCTCTTCTATAATTAGTTAGTCTCGTGAATATAACTTCATGATATTATAGATAGAGCTCTTATATCCCACTAGTTAACCCTTATCCGTGGAAAGATAGGAGACCGGAGACGGATAACGTATAACGACCCTTACGTCTAGATCTAGTAGGAACCATTAGCTCGCGGACCTCGGGCGGGCGGGGTACCTCGGCGTACTAATTATAAATCCTAACTATTCTAACGCACTATATATTTATAGCCTATTCCCACCCGTCTCTTACTAATAATCTTTTTGATCTCCTATTCCTACTCTTCAAGTGAGGTATTCGGAGCCTAAGACTACTAAGAAAGTAGTGGAGTAATAGTACTAGGAGGACCCGCGACCGCTACTGCTCTATAATCTTCTTCGCTAACGACCCGCCTATATAGACGCTACGGTAGAACGGTATTTTAAGAGGTTAGGCAGTTAATAGGTTCGATAGTAGGTTTAGTAGTAGAGGTACTCAAGTAACCGTGCGTCTTTACCTATTCCCTGGGATAGGAGCTTTAGAGGGTTATAGGGCTAATCTTAGAATCCACGCTCGTAGCCCTAGTAAAGCCGCCCATCTCGCTGGTCTATTCGTTATCCTTAAGCACGAAAGTGTTATCTAAAGTGTATTAGAGAAAAGGCCTAGACGCTAGTTAGAAATGCACTTAGGAGGGCTCACTTTAACTATTACTAGCGCTATTAAATCGACTAGAGTCTATATTCTCGCGTTACTAGAGGTCTAGCAGAGGGGGAGGTCGTCTAAAGACCTGCTTAGGTTACTATTAGAGCCGTGCGAACTTAAGATCGCTTAGGTTATTATTAGTATTATCTGTCTCGTGGATAGATTCTTTTAAGAATTATTAGACGTGGTATACGGCGACGAGGGCCTGCGGACTAACTTATACGACGCAGATTCTTTCAGTCTTAGCGAGCTTATTAATCTGCGCAGCTATAGGATTTCGCCCGCCCTATATAGCAGGCTTAATAGCTAGGAGTTGAGAATATATTTAGATAAGAGATCTGTAAAATAGTATAATTAAAGCTAAGACGCAGACTTCGGACTAGCTATATCTTTATACTTCCTGATTCGATATTAGGATACAATAGAAATAATTTACTCGTCCTTAACTTTCGCGAATATTAGCTAGTAGTAGTTCCAGCTTTAGTCGCTTAAGGTATCTCTAATACCGTTACATTAGATAGTAGCTCTAGTACTTTATAATAATAATTACTCCCGATATTAGCTATATACGGAGCATAAGTTAAACGAAGATATCGAAATATATAACCTACTATAACTCTCTTCTTATAACACGCGCTTCCTAGTCTACTAGGTTAGATCTAGATGAGACGGCAATTAGTAAAGAGGTACTATTTACTTAACGCCTGCGTTTTAACGCTTTTTTCTCCTTCTAGTTTTCTACTAACCCCGGCGCGGTGAGACGGCCTCTATACACCTAAGACGACTTCCATCGTACGAGGTATTACTTGCGGGGCCTCCTACGCCCTTACTTTATATCTCTTTCGTCGACGATTTCTCCTTCCTAACTCTATTACTTATAAATAATAGCTATCCGAGATCGTTCGCCTATAGACTCCATCTTACTATTATCACTTGTATCTCCCCTAAAGCCGGTCGAGTAAGAAGAGGTAGGCCGAGGGTTTAAGCTATAGTAGGGTCTAGAAGATCTATAACTACTAATGTCCGACTCGTCCCCCGTCACGTTTTTCTTATCTAAAGAAAGTGGTAATAAAAAGCGGTAACGTTTAACACGACGCTTTACGCGAGGTTTCTCTCTAGTAAAAGACAGGCTTTCCTTTACGGAACGTAGTAGAGGCGTATCGCTATCAGCCCTCTTACCGTCGTCTTCTATATCTTCTTTTCTTTCTCTTTAATTTTCCTTATCGCCCGCTTCCGCCTCTTAACGGTCCCATCGCTCTTCGTTATCCTCACCGGCTAATAGGCCAGGCCCGGTATCTATAGGATCCTCGTCTCGAGACTCCCACGCCTATTTCCCGGGTGTCGACGAAAGGAGCACTTTAAGGTTTAGAGGAGGGGTACTAGAGGTAGAGGTATTAGAGGTATAATAGACCTTCTTCTCGGGGAAGGACGAATATCTAGTTTAACTAAATCTCCGTTAGTATTAAGATCATCGCGTAGGCCTTATTAGGTCCTTACTCGACCCCTAAGCTCGCTATTAAAGTTAACTAGGTCTTAGGCGTATCCGACTCCTTAAACTGTCCGTTAATAGTCGGGTAGTCGCTGTAATAGCCGCTACTATCGCTACCGCCACCGGCTTCTCGCTTAGCGGAATTAATATCATTACCTTTCGAGTAATTATTATTAAATATCATCGGCTCATCTATAGACCCTATAGACCGTTAGTCTCCATTTTAGCGACACACGGAGCTACTAGACCCGCCCTTTTTTTCACTTCGTCTCGAGTCGGGAGTAGTAACCCTAGCGCAGTCCTCCCTAATTATATATTCTAAGTATCCCGCTTTATACTTACCGCCGAAGCCCGCTCGTTCGGACTGTCTTATAGCTCCGGCATTAAGTAGTAACTACTCGAGGGTTAGGAGGTTATTATAGTCTCCGATAATACTATAATCGAGGTTACCTATAATATAGAATAAGTTTGAGGTATCTTTAATTATTAATAACTGTCCGGGGAAAAATAACTAAAAGCCTACCTTTAACGTCGCCTTCTATTCCTTTATAATCTAGTACTAGTTCGCGGAAAGGACTGAATTATTCTCTTAATAGCGAGTCGGTTATATCTATAAACTTAATTAGATTATCGCCGCATAGTCTTCTCCTCCATCTACTGCTTAGTCCCGGAGCCTTAAGAGGTTTCCCGTCTCCAAGAACTATAGGGATATTAAAGTTCAATGCCTAGGACACCTTCTCGCGAGGTAGACTTGCCTTAGTCGGGGGTTAATAAAATTAAATAGAATTCAAGTCAGCTAAAGCCATTATGGGACTTAAGCACGAAAGTAGGGGGGGGAAAGAGGAGGAGAGGGATAATTTTAGGTGGAGTCTAAGACGAAGGTCTAAGGTAAACGGAGGCGGCGAGGCGAGGTTCTTATACGTTTCTAAGTCGTACGTATACCGGTACTACCTAGCCTCTCTCTAATAAATAAAAGCTGAGGGCTACCGCCCTATCTTCCTTACTCGTACCCCCTCTCTTTTCCCTAAGACTATCGATCGCTAATCCCTAGCCATCGCTACTTAACCGCCCTATACCGAGCGTATACGGATCCTAATCATTTATCTTATATCTAACGGCACGCGCTGGCGTAGCTCTCAGCTAATAGAGGCTCGTCTTTAATCCACGTCCCACGTAAGCTGAGCCTTCGCTATATCCCTCGGAGATATCTAACTATTAAATCTCCTTAGCTGCTGTAGCCTAGATCTTCTAGTCAAGACTCCCGTAGTGGATTGGCTGCACTGCGCCCTCTATTATAGCTACCTAAAAGCGAGATCGAGGTCTCGTGGCCACGTTACCAGGTCAACGCTATTACGGTATCCTTATCGGCACAGGTATATAGACACGCAAAACACCGCTATTAATTAAGGCGAAGCTAACTCTCCTAGACCTCCATTCGTAGGCTTATAACTTACCGCCCGGTATTTAGCGTCACGCTTAGGCCCCTTAGTGCCAGGCTATCTAGTTATTACCGAGGTGCGAACCCTATTAGTATAGCTAGGTAGATATATAGAAAGCCCGAGCGTATCGCGATAAGGGATAAGGCATTTCATTTATTAGTCGTGTAGTAGGTATCCTAGTCTAATACTTATATCGTTATAAGATCCTCGCCGTAAGCTGAAGCTCTTAGCTAATATCGTCGTAGAGTCGTAGGTCAGCTAAGTAGTAATAAAACCGTGACCGGCGAAAAGGGTAGAAGCAGCGGGATTAAGAGCGGTAGAGTCAAGTATATAGAGGCTTTCAGCTCGCCCCGAAATGGAACCATCTCCGTTCGAGCTGAGCTGAGCTGCAGTAGCGGTAGGGGGGGGGAAGGGGGGAGCGAATAAGAGGGCGCGATTATTACGCTCGCCTAAGCCGTAGATCCGACCCGGTAAGTTTGACGGACGAGGACGAGAAGTTGGAAGGATAGAGGGCTGAGGATTAATACGAGGCGGTTTTGGCGAAACGCCTTATATACGGTCGAGGCAGGGCGATCGGCGATAGTTGGAGGAGGGGGGGCGTAGACCTATAAAAGAGCGAGGGAGGCGGCAAGGGGTAAAAAGAAAAGATAGAGGAGAAAGGAAAAACAGCGAGGGACGGACGGTCCTTATACCTCGAGAAAGCGGCGGGACGGCCGAGGCGCCGCGCTTTGCCTGAACCGGCTACGCCAACCTTATTCGGGCGGCCGCTTGCCTGGAAGCCGGAAAGCGCGCCCCTTTAGCCGTCCGCCCGTTTATAAATATAAGGTTAGGCCTAAGTAGAATAATATAAATACTCTAGTAGTTATAAAGTTATAGAAGGTAGTATAAGAGATAACTAATTATAAATTAAGTGAAGTTAATAGTATATCCTAATATAAGAGGCTTTATATATACTTTTATAAGATATTCCTCTAGGCTTTACTTAGTATCCCCTTTAAAATAAAGGAAGAGTATAAGGTATTTAAATTATTTAATTATTTACTATCTAAGGATGTTCTTTAAAATAATATTACTATACTTATTATAACCCTTATAAATACGGGTTATATAATTATTAAAACTTCCTTTAAAGGAGATTATATAATTATTTAGGAAGCTAGTAAGGTAGAGAATAGGGATCTTTTTATTATCCTAGTAGAATATAAGAATAGTATATATCTTTCTAGTAATAATTAATAGCTACCGCCCTAGAAATAGGATATATAAGCGCTAGGTAACCTTAGGCTACCCTAAATATAGACTTATTAAGTAATATTAAACTATTCTAGTTATTAGTAATATTATTTTAAAAATCTAGTATAAGGGTTCTATTATCTTTATAATAGATTTAGTAAACCGCCTTAATTATAATAAAGCTATATAATTATATTAGGATATATTTAATTAGAATATTATACTTATATAGATTAAGATTAATAGTAAAGTAATTAAGATAGGATTCTCCTAATCTAATTAAAATAAATATAAGTTATAAGTTATTATAAAGCTCTATTAATATTATATTAGATAAAGAATTAAAAGTAAGGATATTATTATCCTTATAAGGTACTTTATATAAGTTAACCTTATTAAATAAATATTAAAACTAGAGGAAGATTATATAATATAAAGTCTATAACTATTAATAGCTATTAAGGAGATAAGAAGTCTATAGTAATCCTTTATATAATAGTATTATATATACTAGGCTTTATAGCCCTCCCTTCCCGCCTCCTTTCTAGGGTCTCTTATATAAGCGACGTCTTAGTAATTATTATAAATTATATAAGAATTTAAATAGGTAATTAGCCTTACGCGCGAGCCTAATATAAAATACTCTAATATTTAATTAGAGTAGGTAATTATATTATATATAATACTAAACTATTATTATTAAATCTTAATATATATAACTATAATATAAAGTTAGATAATAAAAGAGTAGATTTAAATATAAGTAAATAGGAAGAGGTAGGGGACTAAGGTAAAGCTAGGGCTAATAATATAATCCTAACTAAACTAATAAAGGGAGAGAAATATAATAAAAATATAGCTACTAGCGCTAATAACTTAACCCTAATTAAAGTACCTACTAATAGGTAGTAGGGGCCTAGAGGGTATTAAAAATTAATTGTAAGTAGTAGAGTAGGTTAAATAAACCTAGTATAATCTAATAAACTAATAAGTACGTAGCTATATAAGACTAGGTTATAAGTTAGTATTTTATATAATAAGCTTTAATTATAAGTTAATAGATTATATATTAAATTAAATCTTTTTCTTAGGCCCCCTTTTATAAGAGTAAGTATAACTTATAAACTAACTATTATATTACCTACCCTTACCTAGTATAAGCTATTTACTTAAAAAGAAATATATACCCCTATCTAAATTAAGGTAAGTAGCCTAAGTAATTACTAAGGTATATTTAATTATAAAAAGTAATATATTATATTCTACGATACTTAATATCTAAATAAGTTTTTATCTTATTATCTTTACCTAAATAAGTTTTTATCTTATTACCTTTATATACTTTATTAATTATAGGAAATATTCCTATATATTAGACTTAGGATATATTAAGTAATAGCTCCTTATAATAATATATAAATAATTATTTATTATATTAATAATTATTTATATATACTAAGTATAGTAGCTATTAATCTAAACTAGTAAGGTTAGACTTAATAAGGTTATACTTAGTAAGGTAAGTAAAGGTACATAGCCCTACTAATAAACCTTATTTATAATAAGTATTATTAACTAATTATAAATAGAACTCGCGTTTAGGATTATTACCTCTATATAATTTATAATTACTATTAAGTTAAAGAAAATATTACCTTAATAGTAAGGGATAAGATCTATATTACCTATTTAAATTTAATAATATAATACTATTAATAAAATAAAATAAGTTTTATAATAAGACGGAGGACCCTCTTATATAAATATAATTAAAGTATATAATAAGACTATTATAATAGACGCGGATTAGAAGCCGGTAAAAGAGGATATTAAAAAATAGTATAAAAAGGTAGGTATTAAAGACTTTAAAGGCCTTAATACCTAGGTAAAGGAGTATAATTTTATTATAAAGCTAGGCTAAAAGTATAAGTATAATAAGTTATACCTACTAGGTAGTTTAAATAAAAATAGTAAATTTATTATACTCTTTATAGTAGTATAACGGGTTTACTTAAATATTAGATAATAGGATTATAAGATTATAAAAAGAATTAAGAATAAAAAGGAAGAATATAAGAAATAATAACTATTACTACTCTAAAATATAAGATTAGATTACTTAATAATAGAAGATAGTATAATAGTATTACTAGCCTTAAAGTAATAAATAGAATAGAGGCCGCGCTAGATTAAAATATAAGGGATATTAATTTAAAGGTGATATATAATAGGAAAATTACTAAGCTTCTCTTATTAGATATTATCTAGTTACTTAATCCTTTATTAGATATAAGAAGCCTACTAATATACTTAACCTTAGACTAGTTTATTTAGTATTATAATAAAGACTTAGAGCTAAAGCCCTTAGAAGTAATACTATAATTTAAGTATAAAAGAGCTTAATTTCTAATTAAATTAACTAATAATTACTTATTTTATAAGGTTATAAAGGAGGTTATTAATAGTATAAGTATTAACCCTATATTTAACTTTATAATAAGATAGGATAATTCTACTTAGTAGGCCTCTATTCTATTAATTACTTTATTAGAGACTTTAAGTAAGTAACTACCTTCTCTATCTATTATAATAATAAATATTATATAATTAATATCTACTATTATAACTAGGGCCTAAATTTAAATAAGATATCCTTAGCCTAATACTAAGAGGCGCGAAATAGAGATAAAGTATAATAAAAGGATATAATTATAATAGGCTAAAGGCGTAGTAAAGGTTATAATAATAATTAATTAAATATTAGGGATTTAAATAGGATATAATATATTACCTACTTAGAAGTAATTAAAAACTACTATTATAAGTTAATTATACTTTAACTAATTATCTAAGAATAAGAGTATTAAGTTATATAATAAAGATAAAGATAATATAATACTATATACTATAATATTAATAGATTATAACTAAGAGGTAGAGCTAGATTAAAAGAGGGAGGTACTTAATAAAACGCTAGTAAAGGATAGAAGTATTTATTTAATATAAACAGGGTTATTAATTATCCTCTTATTATATAAATCTTTTAATTTAATTACCCTTATTAAACTAATTAAAGAAGTTAAAGCTTATACTCTAGCTAATAACCTAGTTATATCTACTAAACTAGTTAAAGCTTATACTCTAGCTAATAATATAGTTATATCTATTAAACTAATTAAAGAAGTTAAAGCTTATACTTTAATTAATAACCTAGTTATATCTATTAAACTAGTTAAAGCCTATACTCTAGCTAATAATATAGTTATATCTACTAAATTAATTAAAGAAGTTAAAGCCTATACTCTAGCTAATAACCTAATTATATCTATTAAACTAGTTAAAGCCTATACTCTAGCTAATAATATAGTTATATCTATTAAATTAACTAAAGAAGATAAAGCCTATACTCTAGCTAATAACCTAATTATATCTATTAAACTAGCTAAAGCCTATACTCTAGCTAATAATATAATTATATCTATTAAACTAATTAAAGAAGCTAAAGCTTATACTCTAACTAATAACTTAGTTATATCTACTAAACTAATTAAAGAAGCTAAAGCCTATACTCTAGCTAATAATATAATTATATCTACTAAACTAGCTAAAGCCTATACTCTAGCTAATAACCTAGTTATATCTACTAAACTAGCTAAAGCTTATAGTCTAGCTAATAACCTAGTTATATCTATTAAACTAGTTAAAGCCTATACTCTAGCTAATAATATAATTATATCTATTAAATTAATTAGAAAGGCTAAAGTTAATACTCCCGATATTATAGTACTATTTAATAGATTAATTAAAAAGGCTAAAGTCTATACTTAGCCTAGTACTTTACTAGAGAAGAATAATTCTCTACCTACTATTAAATTAAATAAAGTAATTAATCTAATATAGGAATCTAAATCTAAAGGCTAAGTTATAGTAGATAACTAATAATTATTAGAAAGTACTAGAGCATTAAGTAGATAGGAGTTATAAGTTATACTAAGGTAGAGATTTAATAATACTAAGGTAATATATAAATAAAAAGTTATTAAGTAAGGCGTAGCTATTAGTCCTATTATAGAGCTAGATTTCACTAGGGTTACCTACCTCTTTACCCTATAAATATATATATACTATTTATAATACTTAATAGCTATATTATTATATAATACCCTTATAAAAAATATTAGGTATATTCCTTTTAATAAGTATTATATATATAGTATTTATAAAGGTTTATAAGATAGTAAGGCTTATAGTTATAAGTAGTATAAAAGGTTAAAGATAAGGCTTAGAAAGTCTTATACCCTAAAAATAGGGGAGAGTAACGCGCTCTTAGGGATATAAAGTAGCGTAGGTAATAACTTAAATCCTATTATAAGATAGTTTAATATTAATTAAATAGTACTTAGAAGGTATATTATAACCGCGTTAATAATAGAGCGCGTATAAATTAAGTATAATAACTTAATATTAAAGATACTCTAATATCTTTAAAAGGGAGATAAAGATATTTATAATTAAAAAGAATTATTAAAGTCCTAGAATTATAAAAAGGCTACTAATATATCTCTATTAATAAATAAGATAGGGGTCCTTTATAAGGGTAATATAGTTTTTATACCTAGTAATAAAGTAATTAGATAAGAAATCTATTATATATATAGCTAGTAGTTACCTTAGCTAGCTTATAGAGAGCGGAAGCCTTCTACTAGGCTACTTTATACCTAGGAGAGGCTTCACTTCTCTAATAATTAATTATATAATTATATATTAGTCTTATAAGTAATTACTATTATAATAATAGTAGTAATACCTTTATTTATACTAATATCTTCTATAAATACTATATAACTATTTAAGAAGAACTAAACGCCGTCTTTATAATACTAGTATTAAGTCCTCCTAGCTTAAGAAAGACTTCCGTAAATACTATATATTAATAATAATATACCTTACTATTAAAGACCTTAAAAGTATACTAGAAGCCTTATATAAGTATTATAATAAGGCTATTATAATAGACTTCCTATCTATAAAAGCCTTTACTAATAAGTATTCTCTATACCTCTACAGAGTTTATACTAAGCTAGAGAATTTCTACTAAGGCCCTAATAAATTTACCGCTCTTTCCTAATATTCTTTATATTCTATTATCGTAGCTCCCTAAACCTCTTAGGAAGTAGTAGAACTTACCTTTTAATTAGATAAATTTATATAGACTAGATATATCTTTATATCTTTAATTAATAACGCCGCTCGCTATATTATCTCTTTAATTATAAAGAGATACCCTTAGACCTACTAGATTAGGCTAAGAAGCCTCTTCCTCTACTAGATAAGGAGGTACCTATTCTAGATCTATATCCTTAAAAGTAGTTAGCCTCCTTAGGGCTTTTATATAATCTTAGCCTTAGGACTAAGTAATTAATAAACCTATTATTTATAAGGCTATCTTATACTTTAATAAGGGAATAGAAGCCTCTTATAAACTCTTTAATAATCCTCCCTTACTAAGTAAACTATAGACTACCTTATCTCTTAATAATACTACTACTATTAGGTAAATATTAGTTAAAGAGGCTATTTATAAATAACTAATTAGCTTAGAACCTAATCCTTCTAGCTATTAATAATTATCTAGTAGTATAATAACCTTTACTATTAACCCTACTATATAAGTAACTATTAACGCTACTATAACTTAATATATTTAGGAGAATCCTACTATACCTAGCCTACTAGGCCCTTCTAGACCGGCTAATTAGCCTAGTTAGCCTAGCTAATTAGGTGAAGTAGGTATATTAAATAGAGTTAATAGCGGCGATAATTATTCCTAATAGAACCCTAGGGACTTAGGATTCTTTAATCCTATATATAATAATAAATCTATTAGTACTAGTTTAACTATTAAGTATACTAGAAAGAATACTTAGTTTTAGGATATTTAGATATTTATCAATCGAGCTAAGTAAATATACTTACTTAAGGATCCTACTACTATTAGGAATAACCTTTAACTAAGCCTTTATAAATAAGTACTTAAATAGTATAATAATAAGCTCTCTAAGATAGAATAAAGGATAGTAACCTTTAATAATAGTATTAATAAATAGCTATAATTACTACTAAGAAGGTTTTAATAGCTATTAAATATCTTTATTAATAGTATAATATATAAGAAGTTTATTATAAAGGATACTACTAGCTATTATAAGTTATAAGAGTTTAGTACTAAGATACTATACTTTATAAAAGATACTAGTAGGTTAATAGATATAGAGATTTAACTTAATATTATATATAATATTATAATTTCAAACTTTACTAGGATATTTACTATTCTACTAATTAGACCTCTATTAATAACTTCTTATTAGAACTTAAGGATAGGAAGTATAAATAGTAGATTTATATAAGTAGGTAGAGAGCTTCTACTAGTACTCTAAGTAATAGGCTATAACAATATCCTAGTTATAAATATAGGCCTATTAGATAATATAGTTAGTATAGTTTTTCTAATAATAGAGTAGGGTACTAGCTATTTTAGTAGAGTAACTAGTCTTATAATAATACTTACCCCCTATTCTTACCCTTTTAAAATGACTAGGCTTATTAAATAAACTAATAGCCCTATTAAAGCTAGTAGTTTTATTAAAACGCCCCTTAAATCTTACCTCTAGTATAAAGGCTTTAAGTTATAGCTAGCCTAGTAGATATATTAGATTTTATATAATAACTTAATTAACCTTAGCTCTAATAACCTTTATAACTTATAAGGCTAGGTTAAGGGAATTACTAGCTAGGTAGTTAGTTATAAGATAATTATATACCGCGCTTTTTATTATAATAAGTATACTAGGCTATTATAAAGGATATAGCGGAAGACTTTATTAATAGTAATTCTAATAGTTATTAGGAATATTATACTACTACTAGAAAATGCCTATAAAAATTTAAGATTTTTATATATAAAAAGTATATTTAAAAGTATATTTCTTTTATTTATTAGTAAGTAATAATAGTAATAAGGTAATATTAAGACTAAATATAATAAATATTTATATAAACTATTATAGATACTAAGACCTACCTTAAGTATTATAAGGGTTATAGGGTAAATATAATTAAAAATATTAATTTTAGATCTAAGGGATTATTTATAATAGTTACCTAGTATTAGAGTATTAATTAATAGTTATTAAGCCTACTTATATTATAACTCTATTATAATATTACTATTTAGGACTAATAGGGTATAACTAAGTATACTATTATTAGATAACTTATTATATTAGTTATTATTAAGAAAATATATTATTATTATTAAGATAAAAGTATTAAAAGATTAATATTATCTACTAGGTACCTAATTAATTATAGGATATCTAGTATTATAATATTCTATTCTATTAATAACTTCTATACTACTAAATTATTTAATATAATTCTTAAATTATTATATCCCTTATATTATAATATATCTTTTATACTCTTATAATAATTATTAATAGTCCTACTAGATTTATTATATTAATATAAAGGAATCTATTAGATATAAGAGTTAATATAACCTAGTATTTATCTAGCCCTCTAAAATTTAATCGGCGGTATTTAATAAACTAAATAGTAGAATAGCTTATTTTTATTATTAGAAAGTCTAATATTATAATTTAATATAAAGATATAATTATATAATTAAGTGTAATATTAGGCTATTTTTATAATTTTAATATTATAATTAATACTCTTATAAGCTACTAAGTAGCTATTAATAGGATCTAGGTATTAATAATAGGTTATAATTAATATATTAAGGGTAGTCTACTTATTATCTAATAGTACCTACTTATATATAATATTTCTTATTATTTAACTAGATATATATTTAAGAGTTTTAAGCTTAATAATATAAAGGTTTCCCTATCTTATTACTTATAATAGAGCTATATAAAATTAATTATAACTAAAAGTAGGCTTAATTAATAAGTTAATACTTATATACTTTATTAATTAGCCTTATAATTTATTAATAGTTATAATAAATATTAGGTAGATAGAGTACTACTTATAAATAAAGGGAGTAGGAATCCGCCTATTATTTTCTTAAAATTATAATAGTATCTTAAATAGTATTACCTTCTTACTATTATAAGTACTACTTATAATCTCCCTCTTATAGATATATTTATTATATCTTATTACTTATAATTAGGTCCTACTATATAAATATAGTAGATTAAGGTTCTTTAATAATATAACTAGTACGTCTAGCTTAATATATAACTTATAAGATAGTAGGGAGGGTTTATAAAACCTATAAAAGTACTTAAAGGGGAAGAGTTTATTATCTTCTTCTAATATAATATAATTAATACTTTAAATAAGCGCTAGAATATTAATAAATAGGGAGTTAAATTTATATTAGGGGACTTATACTCCCTAGAGATACAGGTTATAAGAAAGGAAGGGGGAGTACTAGCGCGCCTCTAGATATATAATATATATAACCCTAGCCTAGAATCTAGGACCTTAATAGATAGCCCCTTTATACTATTAGGGGTAAAAGAGTAGTTAAGTTAGCCTAGGGAATATATATTAATAGGAGACTTTAACCTCTATTACTTAAACTAGAATAATAGGGGTAGATATATATATTATAAAGCGGCGGATATATTAATAGATATTATAAAAGAAAGGGGAATAGAGCTTACCCTATTAAAGGATATAATAACTTAAAGGATAAGGAAAGTAGAAAGTACTATTAATCTAATATTTATAATAGAGGCTATTAAGTAAATACTATTAAAATATTATATTAAGTTAGACCTTTATTATAAATCTAATTATATCTTAATATATATTAAAGTTAGCCTTAAAGTAGAGGTAGTAGTCTTATAATTATAAAGGGTATAAAAGTTAGTAGATTTAAAGGAGATAGAGAGGTAAGCGGGCACCCTTTAATACTTATTACTAGAAGGGGAGTTAATAATTAAGGGGTAAATAGATAGCTACCTAGTTAAAATACTTTAAAGCCTAATAAAAATTATAAAAAGGGGGTATTATAAGTAAAGCCCTCTTTAAAGGTAAAGTCCTTCTAGAACTTAGATTATATAAAGGTTATAAAGATAGTATTAAAGCTTAGGGTAAAGTATAATTATAAGAGAAGCTAGAGGAGTCTAGAGGTATAATAAGAGGCCTAAAAAATTAAAGGGAGGGTATTAAGGAAAGTAAAGGTACTTTATTTTAAAGAGGTAGTATATAAAGCATCTTAGATATTTAATAGACTTTAGAGGCTAGTTAAATAGGGCTAAGAGAGAAATATACTACCTTAAGAACTCCTAAAGTTCCCTACCCTTAGGAAGGATAGGGAGGGTCTTAAAGTGGAGTTATTTTAAAAGAAGGTAGAGGTCCTTTAAGGGACCTTCTTCCCCCTACCCTTAAAGGTAGATTTAAGTAATATCTAGGGGTTTTAATATAAGATACCCTTAATAATAGATATAAAAGTTATTAAAGAGGAGCTTTATAAGGTAATTAATAGGCTAAAATAAGATAAAATATTAAAGATAAATAAGATCCTAAATAGGTTCTTAAGAATAATAAAAAGGGAGCTACTACCTAGCTTTGTATACTTATTCTAGGTATACTTAAGGGTTAGATACTATTTAATAAAATTTAAAAAGGCTAATATAATTATTTTAAAGAAGTTAAAGAAAGAGGACTACTTAAAGTTAAAGTTATACTATCTAATTACCTTACTTAATACCTTAAAGAAGGCGTTAAAGGTAGTTATTATAAAGAAGTTAAGTAACCTTATAAAGGAATATAAGCTACTACCCTTATAATAAATAAAGGTAAGGAAGGGAAGGTTAATAATAATATCCTTTAAGATAATAATAAAGGTAGTATATATAATATAAAATTATAATAAATTTAATATAATAAATATACTATTATTAGATATTATAAGGATTTTTAATAATATCTTTTATAAAAAGTTACTTTATAACTTAAAAAAGAAAGGGGTCTTAATCTTTATTATAAAGTAGGTATAAAGCTTTTTAATAAAAAGAGTTATAATAATTATATTAAGTTAAAAGATAAGTAGGATAAAGATAATAAAAATTAAAATCCCTTAAAGATCCTTAATATTATTAATTTTAATTTTAATTTTTAACTCCCTACTTATAAAAGAATATATAAAGATAAAACTTTAAATATAAATTAAGGGCTTTATTAATAATATTTACTTAATAATATATAATAAAAGTATTAAGGAGAATTATAAGATCTTAATAAAGGTATATAAGATATACCTTTATTAAGTAAATATATATAAGGTAACTTTTATCCCTTATAAATATAAGCTAATTTATTTATTAAAGAGCTTAAAGAGGTTTAATATAAAGGTAATAATAAATTTTAAAATAGTAGTAATATACTTTAAAGTATTAATATAAGTCTTTAATCCTTAATAATAATAAATTAAAGTAGGGCTTATATATTAATAAAATAAAGTTAAAGATAAAGATATAAAAGCTAGCTTTAATAATTATTATTAGCTTAATATAAGGTATTATACTTAATAAAGTAAGATAGGTATATAATATAATAATCTAGCTAATAATAACTTATATAATAGAAATATAATATAACTTAAAGGGGATATTAAAGGTAAAGAAGGTAAATATTATAATACTAGAAATTATATAAAATAGGTACTTAAGGATAATACTTAAAGCCTTTAAAGTAACTAGTATATAAATATTAAAGGTAGAGTTAAGGGTTTTATTAATAAAGATAGGCTTTAATTAATTAATTTTATAAATATTAATAATATAAGGGATCTATCTATTAATTAAAGAAGGGAACATAAGGATCTATTATAAGTTAAAAGGGAAAAGGGGAAGAAAGAGGAGGGTTATAAAGACTCTAATAAAAGAGAAGTAATTTTAAGTAAGGGGAGCCCTTTAAGTAGTAATAAGAGGAGGGGATATTAAAATAATAGATTAAAGCCTTAGAGGTAGGAAAATAATAAAGAGGGATAACCCTATCCTTAAAGAGATTAAGAGGTAGGTAAAGGAGAAGTAAAAAGAGAGGTAGCTAGGATATTAAGAGGGTATCCCTAATTATATAAAAATAATAGTATAAAAAGGGGAGGTTTAAGAGATAAAAGTTAACCTTTATATAAGGCTTTTTAAAGTTAAGAGCTTTATAAGTATTTAATTATATATAAAGAAAATAGGACTACGCGCCTTTTTATATAAAAGGAGGGTATTTAAGGTTAATAGTACTAGTTATAAATATAAATAAAGGTATTAAGATATTAAGTATATACTTATATTCTACCTTAATTATATAAAGGGGAGGAGGTAGATACTTTAAAAAGTAGGGTTAAATAACTTTTATTAAATAATATTAACCTTAAAAGGGTTAAAGGTAGTAATTAAATAGATAATTTAATAAGGTATATTTAACTAGTTTATATTAATAAGGGAATAACTCTTTAAGGTAGTATAAGAGTAGATAGGCTCTAACTAGAGGATAAAGGGGTAGGTAACCCTAATAAAAGAAGAGAATAAGATAGTATAAAGAATATAAAAAAGGGTAGTATATAATATCTAGAAATCTAGAAGTATAATAATAAGTAGAGTAGGGGATAAGGTTTTCTTTTATAAATTATAGTTTCCTTTAATAAGTTAGATATAAACTACCCTTATTAATTTTAAGTAGCTAGATAGTAGAGTATAAAATATAAACATAAATATAAATAATAATACTTTAGTATATTATTATATTACTAGGGATATATAATAATATCTTAATATTAATACTAATAATATCTTTATTAATAATAGTAAGAATAGCCTATTCTAATAAATAAACCCTTTAAGTAATATTTATCTTAATATTAATATAAATATTATTAACTAAATTATTAATAATATCTCTAGGGGTATAACTATATTTCTAATATAATATATCTTTATTAGTAGTAGGGCTTTTCTAGATATTAATACTATTATTAATAGTAAGGAGATTACTTATAAATAATCCTATTTTATAATATATAATATCTATTAAGTTAGGATTATTAAGTTACTTATTAATAGTAAGATTTAAATATATAACCTTATTCTAGAAATAGGCCTTTTAAAGATATACCTTAATAACCTAGCTACTAGATCCTCCTAGAATAACTAGGAGTATTTATTAGAAGTTATTATAAAAGTAGACTACCTTACCCTTAAAATAAGCCTAGTTATTATTATAAATGTCTTAAAGGCTATAAATAATAGCTTTTATATTATATTAAATCTATATAAGAGACTTATCCTAAAAGATAATATAAGCTTACTTAATTAACTTAGTAAGATTAATCCCCTTCTTAATCCTATATAAGGAGGTAGTATTAGAGTTTAGGGGTATCTTAAATTATAAGTAAGTTATTTAACCTCCCTATAATAGTATTAATATAATACTAGAAGACACTACTATTAAAGTAACTTTTTACTAGGAATATAGCCTTTTTATAATAGTATTTTAAACTATTATTTTACTAGTCCCCCTAGTACTATTAAGGAAGAATAGTATACTTAAAGTACTAAATTTATTATTAGTATTAATATTAATAGTGGCGATAATCTAATTAATAGTATAATATTAGTTAATATTTAGCCTATTTTATAAGACCTTAGCCTTATTAGGGGTAATTTAGTAAAATATTTCTTCCTATAAAAGTCTATTTAGAATGTCGTTAAAATTATTAAATAGGATAGTTAGAATAGGTAGGCTATGTTAGGTTAGATACTTAGTATATTTAAGGGTTAATTAATATTCTAATTAGCCGTTAATTAGGTAAAGGGCGTACTATTTTATAAATAACTATTACTTATAATAATTATCTAGTATTTAAAGTATTAAAAAATCTTATTATAAGAGGTATAAGTAGTTATTTAAGATATACTCCTTATACTTATTCTATAATATAAGGGTATTAGTAGGTTAGAGTTTAATTAATACTAATATAAATAGATTATATAGCTTATAACCTCTCTTAAAATCCTTTCCCTTATTAAGGATTTTATTAGTATATCTATTATTTTTAATTAACCTAAGCTTTATATAAGCCTCCTTCTATCTTATTAGCTAGCTATCTACTATCTAGAGGTTATTAAATAATATAGCTCCCTTAATATAATAAAGGAGTAGTTAGTAATAGTAGAGATCCTTAATTTTAAAATTAATAAAATTAATACGCCTAAGAGTCTCCCCCCTTTTATATATTTTCTAATATTTATTTCTTTTATTCTACGTAAAGACCTTAGGAAAATCTTATATAAATAGTTAAGTAGATCCCTTATAATAATAAGATATTTCCTATTCTATTTTATAAAAGGTAATAGCTAACTATTATTATAAGCTTCCTTAATAAGATAGTTTATATTAAAAAACTCTATTAACATAGTTTTATAAAGCTTATTACTATTTATTAGCTTTTATTTAGCAGCCTTATTAATAGCCTAGTTACTAGCTAGTTTAAAAAGGGTATATTATTAGTCTAGGAGGTAGATTTATAGATACTTTATATAAGGCTTTATAATATTTATACTAAATAAGAGTATCTTCTAGATAACTTTAATAGACCTAATTTAATAAGTAGACTAAAACTCTATAATTTTATCTACTAACTCCCCTTACTATTATAACTAGGTATTAGGAGCGGGGTTATTATTATTATATATATATTTCCTAGTAAGGGAGATATTAACTTAATAAGGTCCCTTATAAATATATTTATATAAATAGAAATAGACTTAATAGAGTTATAAATCTTAATATTAATATAAGTATTATATTTCTTTAATAGGTATAGGTTATAAGGGATAACCTATCTATTATTAATAGAGGAATTAGATTTAAGAGGGCTAACTAGATATTTATAAAAAGGATAACTCCTATTAAGTATAAAAGATATCCCTTAGTAAAAATCCTTTGAAAAAAGCCTTATTATAATAATTCTTCTCCTAATTAAAATATCTATTACTAGGGACGCTAGTATAGTAATTATAAAATATATATTATAAGACTAACTTATATAGTATATTACCCTATTATAAAGGGGGGATAAATACTTAAATAATACTATTAATATTATTAACTATTTAGATCTAATCCTTCTCCTATATAATTAGTAGAATATATATATATAAGAGACCTTACTTCTAAAACTTAATAATATAATAATAAGTTATATAAATATTAAGGATATATTACTTAAGGAGGTCCTTTATTAGCTCCTAGAGCTTTTAATTAAAGATATAAGTAATTAGGTTATAATAGTACTCTAGTATCTAACTAGATACTAGTAAGCCTTAAATATTAGGCTACTTAAGATTATATATAAAGGTAATAAAAAAATTAGCTTTACCCCTTTTTAAAATTATTATTATAATATCTTGTATTCTTACTTTTATAGTATATAGGCTTCCTAGTATTATTAATAGGAGGATAGTTACCTTATTACTAATATCTTTAAGTAAGATATCTAGATTAATATTAAGCCTATCTATTAGGCTAGAGTAGTAGTCTACTTAAATAGTCTATTAATTCTAATAACACTAATTTAGGTTATTAAGCTCTATTAATATTTAGATATTAGTAGCCTAGTAGTTAAATAGATATCTACTATTACTAGTATAATTAAAGAAATTAGGCTAGATCTAGATATTAATTAGTAGATTATTTAGATTATATTAATTATCCCCTAACTATTATCTAAATTATTTAGAACTATTTATAACTAAGTAGATTTAAGTCTAAAAAATAATGAGGGAAATATATTAAATAGTCTTACTTATATTTATTTTATATAAAATTATTATCTTATTACTTACTAAGACCTATTATAACCTTAAGGTATATACTTACTAGTAATATACTAGTCTAGTTCCTACTTAGGGTTACTACCCTCTTCCTACTCTACTTTATTATTACTACTAATTAAGGTATACTAGGTAAGTATATTAATAATATAGTTCTATTATAATATATATAATAAATAGTTACTTAGAAGCTAATAGCTAGTTAATAGAAGGTAGTTATATTATAACTATCTACTAAATAGAAATAGAAGCGGATATTAGAGGGCTATATAAGAAGGATACTAATTAGGGATTAATATAAGGCCCCCCTTAATAATTTTAATATAAATATCCCGCTTAATCCGGCCTCTTATAGTATTATTAGGAGTTATTATAATACGGGCGACTTTTATAAAGGTAGGCTAATTATAAGTACCCTTATTATAAGGGTTACATACGCTATAAGCGTACCTTAGGCTGTCCGCCCTAGGCACGCATGCGCGTATATATACCTAGAAGAATAGGGGTATTTAAGTAATAATCTAAATACCTTAGCGTCCTTTTTAGGGCCTATTAGCCTATATAGAGTCCTTATACTATATTTAGATCGCCTTAGGACTAATTATTTAGGGGCTAGTTCCGGGGGCTAGGCGTAATAGGTAGCCGAGTTAAGGGGTTAGAAAATTATATTATAAGTTTAAACTATATTATAAGTAGTTAAAAATTCCGTTAGGGGGCTATTAAATTCTTACTTAGGGGTAAAATTATATTATTTATATATACGTAACGCGTTATAAATGCTATTCTTAGGGGTAGTATAACCGCTAGAACTATACCTCTTAGGGTACTAAGACCCCTATAGGCGGTAAGATTCCGCGCTATTATAATTAGGTTATACGCCCCGGTTATAAGCTATTAATTAGGTTATACGCCTTAATTATAAGCTATTTTAATTAGGTTATACGCCCTAGATATAAGCTATTAATTAAGGGCTAGCGCGCCTACTACCTACTAGTAGATATAATCTAACTAAGTATTCTATATTCATTAGGTTATAGACCCTAGTTATAAGTTATAGTTAGGCTAATAAGGCCTTAAAGGTTAGTATAACTATCCTAGAATAATATATATTTTACGCTACTACTCCCTAGCCTTTAGGGTAAAGGCTTTAGAGGGGGGGATAATTATAAGGGTTATATATACTATAGGTATACCTTAGGCTATCCGCCCTAGGCACGTATACGCGTATATATACCTAGAAGAATAGGGGTATTTAGGTAATAATCTAAATACCTTAGCGTCCTTTTTAGGGCCTATTAGCTTATATAAAGTCCTTATACTTATCCTATTATTTAAGATTTAGCTATTAGATATAGACGCTTATAATATTAATAGGATATTATAATTTATCCTTTTTAAGGCGATTATAATAGGATTTAAACCCCTAGATATATAAGTTAATAGATTAGAGGGTATATTAAGCGGAAGTAAGGGTATTTTAATTTAAATAATTAAATTATTAATAGTAAATATCTAGTTACTCCTATATACTATCTAGTATATAAATCTAGGCGAATTTTAGCCTAAGGCTATTATTAGTAATAAGAGGACTTATAAGATAATAAATAGACTCCTAGATCTAAAAGGTAGTTTAATATTAGTTATACTCTTACTAGTAAAGGAGAGATAATTATTATAACTAATAATATTATCTAAAAATTCTTTACTATATATAATCCTCCTTCTTATAAACTATTTATTAATAATAATAATATTTATATTACTAAGTAATATATTAATAAATTATACCCTAAGCTCTACCTCCTTTTAAGGCCCTTTAGGTAATAAGTTAATATTAGCTAACTTATATAACTAGTTAGGGGATAGCTAATTATTCTTCCTACTATTATAATATAGCTATTAACTATCCTCTAAGTTACTATTTTTTTATAATAGTATATTATAATAGGGGTATATATTATTATTAGTATTAAATAATTTATTAACCTAGTAAAGCTCTATATATCTTATTATATAATAATCCTTATATACTTAATATCTCTAGCTTAGTATCCGCCCCTAATATATATTATTCTACTACTAGTATAAGCCTTATTAAATAGGGGGCTAGTACTTAGTATTATTATCTTAATTAACCTATTAGTAGGCGTATTAATAACGCGTATCTAGATAATATTTAGGAGCTAGTAGAGGAGTAATTTCTTAGGTAGTCTCTTTAAAGATAGAGGGAGTAGGTTATTAAGGATTCCTAAGCGGAATAACTACTTAAATAGTTATATTAGTAGTTATTATATACTACTAGGAAGTACTACCCTTATTAAGGTTAATATAAGGGCGAATCCCTAATAGTATATCTTAAGGGTAAGGTTATATTAATATAATATCTATTAGGTTAGCTCTAAGGATTATAAATTAAATTTAAGTACTTATATTAATTATTTTTAAGTATTTAGTATACCTTATACTATTAAATTTATAAGATTTAGCCCTCTTATTATTACTATTAAGGGTATTATAATCTAGCTCAGAAAGAGCTACCCGCTTAGAAGGTATTATAAGGGAGTTAGAGGAGCTTAGTTTAATATAAAAAGGGTAATAGTAAGTAGGTTAAAGACAGCTAGTATAAGTTATATATAATAGATAATTAGGGGGAGTATTAAAATCTATAATATACTATTAATAGTAATAATAGGTAGGGAGAAAAAATCCCTAATAAGATTAATAGGCGCTAAGATATTAGACTATTATATTAATTTTAGTAGGTAAATCTATTTATAATAATATATCTTTTAAACTATTATACCGATTTTTATAATTTTTAAAGTAGTAGGTATGTTAAAATAAGTTATATAACTTATTCTAATTAGAGAATATTATAGAGTGTTAGTACGTACGTAGGTAGAATATAAAGAAATATTAGACTTTTAATATTTAACGTAATTAACGCTAGTCCTAAGGAGGTAATTTAGGGGACTTTAGACTAATTAATAAGCTGTAATAAGCTTAGAGTCATAAATTATATATATTCTATTATAGTAAAGAAGATATAACTAGGTTAATATAGAATCTACTCTACTTTATACGTTTCGCTTAGTAATAGCGGAATACTTCTGCCTCCCTAATACTTTATTATTCTTAATAGCCTTAATAGCTTTCTTAATTAATTAATCTATATAAATTAAAAGAGTCCCTATTAATATAGTAGTAATACTATATAAAAGGCTTTATAATACTAATTAATTATCTTAAACTATTAAAAATATTAAAGCTACCCTTATAATACTAATAATCCCTAAGTCCTCTAGTAGTATAAAGAAGCCTATTTCTTTATAACTAATCTATCTCCATTTATTACTATCTATTATAATAGTAATAAGCCCTAATAGTATACTCTACTACTATACTTAGGTATAATATTATACTACTTTAGCTTACTACTAAAGACTTTAATAGCCTCTTTTATTATATTTTATACTAGAAAATACCCGTAAAAATTCAAGATTTTTACGTTAGAAAATTACCCCTACTACCTAGCGTTTAGTAGGTGACGTGAATAGCAGGGAATATATTAGACACATTAGTAGGTGGGGTGAATAGTAGGGAGTATATCAGATATAGTAGGCTATTAATAACACGGATATTTCCCCCTATTTAGATTAATATTAGACACGTTAATAGGTAACGTAGATAGCAGGGAGTATATTAGACACGTTAGTAGGTAGCCTATATATATAATAGCATTAGCTATATTATATACTCCTATTCTAATAGCATTCCATACCTAGTAATAAGACGGATATTTCCCCCTATTTAGCCTAATATTAGACACGTTAGTAGGTGATGTAAATAGTTAGGTTTTTAGCCTATAAATACGACAGCATTAGCCTATAGACCTATATAGCGATATAGGTTATTCTAATAGCGTTCTATACCTAGTAATAAGACGGATATTTCCCCCTATTTAGGCTGATATTAGACACGTTAGTAGGTAATATAAATAGTAGGGAGTATATTAGACACGTAGGTAGGTAGGCGGCCTATAAATATAATAGTATTAGCTTATAGACTTATATAGCGATATAGGTTATTCTAATAGCATTCTATACCTAGTAATAAGACGGATATTTCCCCCTATTCAGGCCGATATTAGACACGTTAGTAGGTAAGGTAAATAGTAGGGAGTATATTAGACACGTTAGTAGGTAGCTTATAAATATAATAGTATTAGCTATATTATATATATACACCTATTCTAACAGCATTTTATACCTAGTAATAAGACGGATAATTCCCCCTATTTAAACTAATAGCTAACACGTTAGTAGGCGTTATTATAGAATAGGTAAAATATAAATAATAGTAGGATTTTTATTATTTATAATCTATATTCTAGCTATTAGTATATAGAATTTAGTAGGTAAATCTATTTATTCCGATATATCTTTTAAACTACTAGACCGATTTTAATAATTTTAATATAGCTAAGTAGTATGAAATAGACTAAATAATATAATTTATATAGAAAATATTATAATACGTCGGTATATACGTAGGTAGAATATAAAGGATATTAGGAATTTAATATTCTTTAGAAAAGTAGGCTAAACTAAAAGCGGTTAAATAGGGGTATAAAGCGATAAATCTATTAGATAAGAGGTCCGGGAGATCTTTAGGGTTCGAAATTACATATATTCTATTATAGTAAGAAGATAAGTATATTACTTTTCTAGTATTTCTTCCCTAAGATTTAAGAAGCCTTTCTTTAAAAGGAAGCTATTAAGGTAGCTTAACTGCTATTACCCCTTAATTATTATCTTATTATATTAGTAAATTAAATCTATAAATTTATCTAGGATACTAGTAAAGTATATATTTATAAGGTATTAGAGACTATTAGGTATTATATTAATTATATTATTACTTATTATAAGCATCCCTTATAACTAGGGATCCCTAAGTTAAGTAATTAACATACTACCTTAGTAGAACTATCCTTCTATCTATTTAATTAGGCTACTAATAGCCCCGCCTCTTAAAAAGTAATTAAATATTTTATTAAGAGTACTAAGTAGTACTAAAGTCTCCTATAACTCTTATTATATTTTATAAAGTATTAGCTACTATTAACTAGGAATAGTCCTAAGAGATTCCTATTAGTTAAAATACCTACTATATCTTCTACTCTTACTCTATCTAACATAGAATTATCTATAAGAATACCCTTAGTAATACTAAGTATTATACCACTAAATTTTAGTATAGATCCTATAACTTATAAGACTTCTACTAAAGAAGCTATATATAAATAGCCTATTAGACTAGTATAATATCTAGTTATAAGTAAGAATAGTAGTTTTACCAAGGCTTAGCGTACTAAGTTATAAGAAATAATTACTAGTATTATACTACTAGCCCTACTACTAGTACTAGGACTAGTAGATCCTAGTATACCTCCTAGAGTACCTTATAATAATAGTACTCCCCGCTTTAAATCTAATAATATTAGATATTTTAATCCCTTTTATAATAATAAATCTATAAATACCACCTCTAATATTAAATATACTAGTAAGACTACGTATTTCTATAATATTTATATATTTATAAATTATATTAAGGATATTATTTAAGTAAGGGGTAATACTATTATCTATATAAACCTTTAACTATATCTCTAAGGAATTATATAGGGATAGTATACTACTAAGCTTAGAGAAGGTAATAAATATCTTATTACTTATAATATTAATAAATAGTATTATCTATTAATATAATAATAGAAGGCCCTATATTATATTAATATAAGTATACTAATTTATAAAAAGTATATTATATAAGATACTTCTTAATAGAGAGAGCCTTAGGAGTACTCTTAAACTATTATAAGAGTAGCTAAGGATTTAGAGATTAGGGTAATAAAGGATTATATTCTTCTTATTTAGTATAGTCTTAATATAAAATTCTAGCGCGATATTCTTAAACCTAGTAATAATACTAATTATAATAAGTTCTTTACCTTATTAGATTATAGGAAGTATTAATAGTAGAATTATATATCTTAATACTTAAAATCTTATTAGCTATCTTAGTAAAAAAAGTATAGTAGGTATTAATCTCTATTTTACCCTTCTTAGTCTTAATTTTAGTCTCTATTTTAATCTTAATCTTAATAGCCTTCCTAGTAGTTACTACCTTCTTAACTATAGTTATAAAATAATAATAATACTTATTATAATAATTAGTACTAGAAGCCTCTACTAGGCTATTAACCCTACTAAGGCTATTAAAATTAGAGTAATTAGGGCGTAAACATTTATACCCTCCTAGTATAACTAATAAGACTTTAAATAATAGTACTAGCCCTACTAAATAGGTCTAATTTATTTAATAAGTAACCCTAATAAGGTCTTTAATACTAGGGGAATTAAAATTAAAACTAGAATTAGAATTAAAGAAATTACTTTCCCTTTAAATTATAAGGGGAATAATAGTAATAGCCTCTAAGACCTCTATAAGTCTACTAGGCCGCTATTAAGGAAGCCTCTAAGGGATAGCCTTCTTAAAGCCCTTAAGGTTATAAATAGGAAGGTTTATACTAGGATTTTACTTATAAGCCCTCTAATTTCTACTAGGAAGATTCTTATAAACTATCCTAGGAAGAAACCTTATAATATTATTAAGTATTTATAATAGAAGATATTAAACTAGATAATAGCTTTAAGAATAACTATAAAAATTATTTCTCTATAACTATTCCTTTATTAGATTATAAATATTATTACTACTAACTAAGATTCCTATTGAAGAATAAACTCTTTAATTATCTTTATAACTAATACTAAAAGGCTACCTTATTAAAGCCTTTTATAATTATCTTAAAGCCTTTTATAATTAATCTACTAGCTATAAATACTCTAGTAAATACTAACTTAGTAAGTTATTCTATAGAGGATCCTACTATAATTATTTTATTAGCGGTAGGTATATAAGGGATAAGCTATACTTTTAAGAACTATTATTATACTATTATAACTATTAGGTAGACTAATAATAATAAAGATATTAAAGTCTATTCTTATCTAGGATATATAATATTAATTATAAATTTAACTTTTATCCTTATAAGTATAGAAATTAAAACTATACCTACTAGTATTCCTATTAGGGGTCTTAGGTCTATAATTTATTATTTTAATAAATTTACTATTATAACTTTCTTCCTTTAAGGCTCTATTAATAATAATAAGCCTATAATTATAAATATTACTAGGAAAATTTATATTATAAATAATCTTAAAGCTAAAATACTTATAAGAGCTAATATTCTTACTTTAGAAGCTATAATATTAGATTTTATAAAGTAATAAATTACTATTAATAGCTATTAAAATATTAAAATCTTAATAAATACTTAAATTTACTCTTTACTAGTAAAACGAGTAATTAAGAATAAGAAAAAATTCTTAATTCTTATAAAGATTACTACCTTAGTAGCCGTTATCTTTAATAGGACTTTACTAGATATTTAAAACCTACTCTTTAAACCTTCTTATAATCTTAATCTTAGATACGCTAGTAGTATATTTACTTATATTATTAATACTTCTCTTAAGAAGGTCTTTATTAAAAATAATATTAATAAGGATATCTTTATTCCTAGGAAGGTAAGATTAGGTATTATAAAAGAGTTTAATTATAATAGATATTTTATAATTAATACTTACTATTCTAGCCTTATAATTAATAGTTAGTATAATAGTTAAAAGGGTAAATAGGCTAAAATTATTATATTAGCTATTATATTAGCTATATCTATTATATCCTTATTAATTATAATTAATAAAGAGGCTTTTATAACCTCTATTATATTTATAGTATCTATTAGTTAGGCTCTTTCCTTAGAATTAAGTACTATTATTAATCCTAGTCTTAAGAATATACTTAAGAATAGAATTAGGATCTATAAAGAACTATATATTACGGATTAGCTAATAAATATCATTAATTCCTACTAGGATCTTTTTATAAATAGTAGAAGTATAATTAATATCCCTAAGGAGTAATAGATACTAATTCTATTAAAACTAAATATATTATCTAAGCCTATATAAGTATATCCTCTTAGGTAAAAGGATAAAGATATGATTAATAAAACCTTTAATAAGCTTTAAACCTAGGGAAAACTTATATAAGCTAATTAACTTACCCTATTTAGCTATCTCTACTTTATAATTTAGTATAATACTCCTACTAGGTAAAAAGGCCGCGTTATAATTAATATATAAGAGCTTAATAAAATTATAGAGAATAATATATATCTACTCCCCTTATAAGCTAATATTATGTTATTAATATAGGGTTATTAATATATTATAATTATTAATATTATAAGATAGTTCTATTAATTCTATATCTAGGTTAAAGATTATTATAAGCTTACTATTATAAGCTATTATAGCTAGGAGTAGTCTTTAATAGCCCTTATAAGTTATAAGGGCTCGCCTTTATATATCTAATACTAGACTAATACTATTCTCTAGTAATATTAAGCATTTATTAAAGCTTATATTAATAATATTATTATCTACTTATATACCTTATAAGAATATATTAAATATTTATATAAGGTCTTTAATCTATTCTAGAAGAAGTATATAAGCCTATTACTATTAAAGTTATACGTTAGCTACCCCTCTATTACCCTACTAGGCTAGTATATTAATAGCTTAAGGATATTTATAATAAAAGAGAAAATCGCGGCTATTACCTTACTATAATTTCTATAAAACTTAGCTAACCTAGGAATATTTCTTAGACTAACTAGTTAGCTCTATTTATTAATTAAGAGATATATATAAAGGGTAGACCCCTTATAAAAGAGAAAGGTAGTCCTTAATAAGGGCCTTAGTATAGGTATAAAAGGTTATATATAAAAAAGGAAGGTAATTAGGGTAATTTTTTATAAGCTTATATAAGAGGAGCTTAGTACTTTTTAGGATTTATAAGAGGCTTTTAAGACTCCCTAATTTCTTATTTACTATAATTATAATAGGGTTTTATATATAGATCTAGATACCTTAAAGGTAGTAGGATTTACAGCTATTATATACTATATAAAGGGAGATCTTATATAGTTATTAAAGCCTTTTATAAGGACTAATATATAGCCTATTATATTTTTAGCTACTATCTTAATAATATAGAGAAGAACTATTAGCCTATTAAATTAAAAATTACTAGTATTATATAAGTTATTAAAAAGGTTTAATATATAATTAAATTAAATCTATAACTACTTATAATTATTTATACTAATTATTCTACTATAATCCTAATATTAAGATAATTAATATTAAGGACTATAAGTATAGATAAATTAAATCTCTAGCTTATATAAGCTTCTTAGTACCTTTCTTTATTTAATTTAGAATTATATTATAAATCTAGTAAATTAAATATAATACCTAATATACTATCTAGGCTCTATATAACTATAAATATAACTATAAATAGGATTAAAATAGCTAATTTATTAGATAGGATTCTTAATATTTTCTTTATATCCTCTAGTAGTCTTTTTTATAATACTAAAGACTTTAATAGCCTTACTATCTACTTTATAATAAATATAGAAATAATAGAGGATTTTAAATCTTAACTATAAACGGGCTATTAGAATAATAAGTAATAGTAAAAGATCCTTAATATATAAAAGCCTCTTATAAATAGTAATCTAGACACTAATTTAGAATATAATAAACCTAGGATATTATTTATTCTTAGGGATAGGCTTATTTTTTATATTAATAGTAAGGAAAGGTAATAATTATATATTCCTCCTATTATAAAGAAAGAATTATTTAAATAAGCTTATAACTTTTCTAATTATAGTAGTTATTATAAATATTATAACTAACTTTCTTATATAGTATATATTAGATATCTAGCTAAGAACCTCTAAGCTTATATTAGCTACTACCCTTAGTACTAACTTAATTAGATAAGAAGATATCTACTATATAGAGAATAGGTCCCTATACTAATACCGCTTATACTATTTTATATAATTATAATAGACTTTATAATTACCCTACCTACTACCCTATTAAGTATAAATTACCTACTAATAATTACTTATAAGTTCTTAAAGAAGGTCCTTCTTATACCTAGTATTAATACTTAGAAAGCCCCCTAGTAGGCCTAAGTTATAATTTTATCTTTACTATTATACGACTAGGGTATTCTACGTAGTATTATTAGTAATTAAGACCCTTAATTTATATTAGACTTTTAGTAAGAGATCTTTAAGCGTCTTAGAGTTAAATTTCTTATATTTACAGTATATTATCTATAGACTAATAGATAGAGTAAGCATATTAATTAAATTATAGAAATTACTATATAATTCTACCTTATATACTATCTAGATACCTAGAGTTAATAGGATTATACGCTCCTATATATTTAGGCTAACCTTAATAACTCTCCTCCTATTATAGGATACGCTTCTAATAAGCTCTACTATAATTTAAAGGTAAATAATAGTATAGATATACTAGTAATTAATAATATCCCTATAAAAGCCTTTAATAGCTTATAACTTACTTATAGGGAATAGGTAGAAGATATAATAGCCTTTAATAACGCTATAATAAAATCCTAGTATAATAGTAAGTATAAAAGTCTATAATTTAAAGAAAATAATAAAGTCTTCCTCTATCTATATAAGGGATATAAGATCCCTAGTATCTCTAATAGGAAACTCTTATAATAATATACTAGCCTATTTAAGATTTTATAAAAGGTAGGATTACTCGCCTATTAGCTTAAGCTACCCCTTATAATATGTATATAACTAGTAGTATTAATAGTATAGCTTAAGTTAAAAGTAGAAGGGGTAGATCCTTATAATAGGACTTTTAATAATAGGCCTCTACCTATTACCCCTAAGGATAGGGCTGTTTATAGGGATAAGTACGAAATTAAAAGATTACTAGATAAAAGGTGTTTAAGAGGAAAGACTTAGTACTTAGTTAAATAAGTTAGCTATAATAATAAAGATAATTTATAATATAACCTTATAAATTTATTTGAGGCCGGTAAATTAATAAAGGTATATAAGGATAGATAGCTACTAATTTTATTACTAACTATAATTAATTAATGGGTCCAAGTAAATAAGGTTATTTACTTTTATTTTATTTTACTAATATACTAATATAGAATCTACTCTACTTTATATATTTCGCTTAGTAATAGCGGAATACTTCTACCTCCCTAATACTTTATTATTCTTAATAGCCTTAATAGCTTTCTTAATTAATTAATCTATATAAATTGAAAGAGTCCCTATTATAGGTAACGCGGTTAAATAGCTAGACCTATTATAAGACTAGGTAGACTCTCTTAATATAGGGATTAAGTCCTTCAGAATAAACAAGGACCTTATTAAATATAATTAATAAGTACTTAAGATAAACTTTATAGCTTAGTATAATATAAATAGTTATACTTACTTCTCTTATATACCTACCTTTTCTTTAAGAAATAAGCTATTTGTTTACTTATAAAAATACTACTAGACGTTATAAAAGCCTTTTATACTTACTATTATATCCGCCCTTATAACTACTAAGAAGACTAGTATAACCCTTTTAATAATACCTACTATATTATTATTAATTAAATTAACTATTTATCTAGATTAATTAAAGACCCTAGGATATAGCTTTAAAGGATAGAAATATACTACCGTAGGTATATTCTAGTCTATAAATACGGCGGATAAGTAGATAGAGGTCTACTTAGATAGTAGTTATTTAATTATATTAGTTAACTAATTATATCTTACTAAGATTCTACTAAATATAGAAATTAAGAAGATAGTATCCCTAATACTAGTATAAGGCGTTAGTAATAAAATTATAAAGACTAATAAATTTACTTTAATTAATATATATATTAGCAGGACTATTAATAATAAACTAGTAATAGCTTTTATAGTTATAAAAGCTTATATTATAGAGGATCTTAAAGCTAAACTACTTATTAATAATAATATTCTAGTATTATAAAAGGTAATCTTAGACTTTAGTAAGTAAATAGTAATATTAGACTCTTATTAAGACCTTATATTATTAATAAAAGTTTAAACTTAGTTATCCTTAAATACTAAATATATATAAAGACTATAATATCTATTATTATTCTACTTTATTATATTATAAAGGTGCCTATAGTTTATAAGGGATATATCCTAGCTAATAGAGACTTTCTATTTAAACTAGAGTATACCTAAAACTTCGGCCTCTAAGGAGGTATCTTTATATATATTACTAATTTATCTATATTAGAAGTTTATATATTTAATACTTCTCCTATCCCTATCTAGCTATTATAAAAGGCTTATCTAGGCTCTCTTATTAAGTATAATTAAGACGGCGTCTACCTTACTACGCTAGTAGACGCATATATAACCGTAGGTAATATAAGTATATAAAAGGCCCTTATAAAAGGCTTTACTATCCTAGTAGTAGTAGTATATATTAGTATAATATAGCCTTTTATAATAAGGACCTTAATTATAATAATAGATCCCGCTCTTAAATATATACTACCTAATAGTATTATAGTCTATAGACTACCTAAGATAGTATAGAAAATTATTAAAGTAGTAGCTAAATTCTCTAAGATCTAGACTAATTAGGGTATAATAATAGATATCCCTAAAAGTAAATAGATACTAATACTACTAAAGCCTAATATAGACCCTAAGCCCTTATATATACCTAATTAATTAGAAGGATAAAGACTTAATTAATAAGATATTTAAGAAGTTATATTCCTAAGGGAAATTATTATAATTAAACTAACTAATACCTTTTAACTACCCTATTTTTATAATCTAGCGAGATATACTAGAAGGTTATAAGAACTATATAATAGTAGATATATATAGTCTAAATAAAATTACCTAATTAAATAGTTACCCCTTACTTTTATAATTAGAACTTACTTTTATAATAGCTAGTTTCCTATTTATATCTACTATAAATAGTACTAGTTAGTTTTATTAATTTAGTATATAGAAATAAGATAGGTATAAGCTTATAATTATTTTATATTAAGGATAGGAGTAGTATTATATTACTCTAATAGGTTATAAGGGCTTACTACCTTATATCTAGAGATAGATAGATAAGCTTCTCTATCCTTTTAAGAAGTTTATAAGAGCTTATATAAATAATATAATTACTTTTTTAAAAACCTTATTAAAGTACCTTATATACTTATAAGTACTTTTTAGCCTCTATTAAAGCCATTAAATTAGTCTTAATTTAAAGAAAATATTCCTTAGCTATCTATTTATTACCTTACTAGGCTAAAAGGTTAATTCCCTTAGCCTATTTATATTAGAGGAACAAATTTAAGTAGTTAATACCTTACTATTTCTATTTTTATTATAAGACCTTAAGATTTCCCTAGGACTTATAAGCTAGCTACGCTTATCTATCTCTAGATATACTTAGCGTATAGATCTATTATAGAAATATAAGATTAACCTTACTAGCTTACTTCCTAAGGGTATTAAAGGCTTTATAAGAAAGATTAAATCTATATAAGAAGTATATAATTCTACTAATAATAAGAAAAATACTTTTATAAACTTGAAATCTACTTTTAATAGTCCTACTTATAACGCTAAAGCTTAGGGTAGAGTATAGATATAGGAGAAGCTAGAGGAGTCTAGAGGTATAGTAGGAAGCCTAGAAGACTAAAGGGAGGGTATTAAGGAAAGTAAAGGCGCTCTATTTTAGGGAGGTAGTATATAAGGCGTCCTAGATATATAATAGACTTTAGAAGCTAGTTAAATAGGGCTAAGAGAGAAGTATACTACCTTAAGAACTCCTAAAGTTCTCTACCCTTAGGAAGGATAAAGAAGGTCTTAAGGCGGATTTATTTTAAAAGAAGGTAGAAGTCTTTTAAAGGACCTTCTTCCCCCTACCCTTAAGGATAGATTTAAGTAATATCTAGGGGTTTTAATATAAAATACCCTTAATAATAAAAACAGGAGTTATTAAGGAGGAGGTTTATAAGGTAATTAATAAGCTAAAATAGAATAAAATATTAAAGATAGATAGGATCTTAAATAAGTTTTTAAAGATAGTAGAAAGGGAGCTACTACCTAGCTTTATATATTTATTTTAAGTATACTTAAAGATTATATATTATTTAATAAAATTTAAAAAGGCTAATATAATTATCTTAAAGAAATTAAAAATAGAGGATTATTTAAGATTAAAGTTATATTATTTAATTATCCTATTTAATACCTTAAAGAAGGTATTAAAGGTAGTTATTATAAAGAAGCTAGATAACCTTATAAAGAAATATAAGCTACTACCCTTATAATAAATAAAGATAAAAAAGGGAAGGTTAATAACAATATCCTTTAAAATAATAGTAGAGGTAATATATATAGGGCGGTAGTACGCGTATACCCTATCCTAGTCCGCGTGTACCCCGTCCTAGTACGCGTATACCTTAGTCCTAGTCCGCGTATACCTTATCCCGGTGCGCGTATATCTATCTAGATTAGGTATAATAGACTACTAACTAAGTAAACTACTAACGCGTATTACCGGTTATAATATTCTAATATTTTCTCTTCTAAGTTAACGACTACCTTACTATTACTATAAATCTTAAACCCCTACTTACTAACCTCTTAGCCTACTTAGTAGACTCCCTCCTTAAGAAGCTATAGTAGTATATAGAGCTATAAGGCTATACCGTAGTATTTAGCTAAATTAAAGTAAACTAGAAGACTAGAGAATATTATTACGCGTAGATTTATTATAACTATAGTAGTAAATATAAAAAGAATAGTAAAAGTATAGATAAGAGGATAACTAATAGTAGGCTAATTACTTATCTATTTAAGATTATTACCTTTATTAATAATAGTAGCTTATAAACTCTAGATATTAGGGATACTAGTTATAATTATCCTCTAATACTACCTGGTATATATCCCTTATATTAAGTTAGATACTAAATAAGAGATATTAAGATAGTAATCATTAATTAAACTAAGGCTAGATTAAAGCTATTAATAATTCTTATAGGTCTTCTCCTTAATAGGGATAAAGAGAATCTATTTATTATTATATAAGATATTTATAATATAAAAAAGGCTACTAAGGCTATAAAGCTTAGATTATTAATATTAGAGTAGGCCTTAATAATAGACCTCTATAAGTATAATAACTAGTTTATCTAAGTATAAAAGAATAGGATTAGTAATAGACTTAAAAATATATTCTTTATATAGAAGTCCTTATAAGAGATCCTTAAGTATAATTATAAAGTCCTAATCCTTAATTATACCTATAAAATAAATAAGTATAAGCTCCTACTTATAGTAATTACTAGGGTAATAGGCCTAAATATATCCTTTTATATAGCCTTTACCTTTATAAAAAGTAAATATACTAAGCACTATTAATTTATCTTATAATTACTACGGGAACTTTATAAGGAGCTTAAAATCCTATATCTAGATATTCTTCTAACTAATTATAAGGCGGCCTTAATTAGGATATCTAGTAGGGTCTTTCCTAAGGCTAAGCGTATTATCTATATTTAGTATATTAATAATAATATATTAAAAAAATCTAATCTATAATTTAATAGTAAGGATAAATAGGATACTTTCTTTACTAACTAGCATCACGTTATATACGCGAAAACTAAATAGGAATTTAAAGAAGAATAGATTAAACTAAAGGATAATTATAATAATAATTACTCTAATACTATTAATTATCTTTAAGATTATATTATACTACTTAAGAAGAGGTTTATCTTATACTAGATAAGTTAGCTACTTCCCTTTAGAAATTATACTACCTCACGTAGTAAAGGTAGTAATAGGTAGATTAAGAGATAGATAAATTATATCTTAACTAATAAGTATATTAATACCTCTATAAAATACTTTATTAATAGCTTTATAAGTAATTTAAAGTATATTATTAACTAAATCGCTATACTCCTTATACTCTAATATATAAATTATAATATTAGGATAGGATAGGTAAAATTAGGACTTAATAAAGATATTAGACTTATAGTCTTTTAAGACCTCTTTATAAAGGTAATACTATTTACCCTCCGGCGAATACTCCCTAAATACTAGAAGGTAATTTATTATATAATAAAGCTATATCTAGGGCTATTTATAAAGGGAATAGGGCTTTTATACTCCTATAAAATTAAGGTATAAATAACTAGTCCTAGTAGGGTTTTATATATTAATAATATCTACCCTTACTAGTAATTTAAAAAGCCTACGCTCCCTAGCCGCCCTTACGTTAGTAGTAATAGCGACTATAAAGGTAATAATAATAGCGGTAGTAATAGTAATAAGCCCCTATTAGATACTCCTAATAATAATACTAATAAGCTTCTTAGAATACGCGAACCTACTATTATTAAATTAAAAGGATATCTACTAAGAGCTCCTAATAAAAAATATAATACTAAAAAGTATACGCGAGAGTAAGCCTTTAATAAGTCTACCTCTTATAAACCCTTAGGTTTTAAGTATATTATTACCTTATAAGGTCGACGTAAGGCTAAGTAAGTAGCTATTATAGCGAGCTAAGTTAATAGTTAACTAGCTATTATAACTAGTTAAGTAGAAGAGTATATACTTAATAAAGAGTTAGAGGTATACTTTAGTCCTAGGGGTAAGGGAGGTATAATACTACTATTAACGCTACTATTAATACTACTATTAATACTAAGGGGTAGAGTAAGAGCTAGATTTATACTAAGGGGAGGAGCTAATATATAAGGTAGACGAGCTATATCTATACTAAGAAATAGTAGTACGTCAGCGTAGGCCTAGTCCTTACTAACTCGCCTATAGGGTAACCTATTAGCGACGCGCCTTCTAGCTTAATTAGCATATTAGTAACGACGAGGGACTATATTAATAATAGTAAGAGGTAGGTAAGCTATTATAGGTAGGGTACGTAAGCTATTAGAATAGCTAGCTAGGTTTAGTAATAGGACGTATATAAGGGTTTTTAATACTATAGCCTAGTCAGGTAACCTATTAAGTAACCTAGCTAGCTAGATATTAGCTAACTAGAATATTTATAGTATAAATATATCTATTTATAAAGATAATAGTAAATATATAATTTAGGCGTTCTAAAAACCTTAAATAATTTTTCCGGCCTAATAGTCTAATTTAGTAGTTTACTTAGTTAGTAGTCTATTATACCTAATCTAGACAGGTATACGCGTACCGGGATAAGGTATACGCGGACTAGGACTAAGGTATACGCGGGCTAGAATTAGGTATACGCGGGCTAGGATGGGGTATACGCGTACTACCACCCTATATATAATATAAAATTATAATAAATTTAATATAATAAATATATTATTATTAGATATTATAAGGGCCTTTAATAATATCTCTTATAAAAAGTTACTTTATAAATTAAAGAAGAAAGGGGTCTTAACTTATATTATAAAGTAGGTATAAAGCTTTTTAATAAAAAGAGTTATAATAATTATATTAAGTTAAAAGATAAATAAGATAAAAATAATAAAGATTAAAATCCTTTAAAAATCTTTAATATTATTATTATTACTTTTATTTTTTAACTCTCTACTTATAAAAGAGTATATAAGGATAAAATTCTAAGTATAAATTAAGGGCTTTATTAATAATATTTACTTAATAATATATAATAAAAATATTAAAAAGAATTACAAGATCTTAATAAAAGTATATAAGATATACCTTTATTAAGTAAATATATATAAAGTAAACTTTACCCTTTATAAATATAAGTTAATCTATTTATTAAAGAGCTTAAAAAAGTTTAATATAAAGGTAATAATAGACCTTAAAGTAGTAATAATATACTTTAAAGTATTAATATAAATCCTTAAACTTTATATTAATAATAAATTAAGGTAGGGCTTATATATTAATAAAATAAAGTTAAAGATAAAGATATAAAAGCTAGCTTTATTAATTATTATTAACTTAATATAAGTTATTATACTTAATAAAATAAGATAGGTATATAATATTATGATTTAATTAATAATAATTTATATAATAAAGATATAATATAATTTAAAGGGGATATTAAAGGTAAAAAAGGTAAAAATTATAATATTAAAAACTATATAAAATAAATACTTAAAGATAGTACTTAAAGCCTTTAAAATAATTAATATATAAGTATTAAAAGTAGAGTTAAAGGTCTTATTAATAAAGATAAGCTTTAATTAATTAGTTTTATAAATATTAATAATATAAGGGATCTACCTATTAATTAAAGAAGGGAACGCGAGGATCTATTATAAATTAAAAGGGAAGAGGGGAAGAGAGAAGAGGGTTATAAAGACTCTAATAAAAGAGAAGTAGTCTTAGGTAAAAGGAGCCCTTTAAATAATAATAAAGGGAGGGGATACTAAAATAATAGACTAGAGCCCTAGAAGTAGGGAAATAATAAAAAGGGATAACCCTACCCTTAAAAAGATTAGGAGGTAGGTAAAGGAGAAATAGAAAGAGAGGTAGCTAAGATATTAAAAGAATATCCCTAATTATATAAAGATAGTAATATAAAAAGGAGAAATTTAAAAGAAAAAAATTAACTTTTATATAAGGCTTTTTAAGGTTAAGAGCTTTATAAATATTTAATTATATATAAGGAAGATAGGACTATACGCCTTCTTATATAAAAGGAGGGTACTTAAGGTTAATAATATTAGTTATAAATATAAATAAAGATATTAAGATATTAAGTATATACTTATATTCTACCCTAATTATATAAAGGGGAGGAGGTAAATAATAAGGTTAAATAACTTTTATTAAATAATATTAACTTTAAAAGGATTAAAAGTAATAATTAAATAGGTAATTTAATAAAGTATACTTAGCTAGTTTATACTAATAAAGGAATATATACTTAGCTAGTTTATACTAATAAAGGAATAACTCTTTAAGGTAGTATAAGAGTAAAAAGGCTTTAATTAGAAGGTAAAGGAGTAGATAACCCTAATAAAAGAAGAGAATAAAATAATGTAAAGAATATAAAAAAGGATAATATATAATATTTAAAGATTTAGAAGTATAATAATAAATAGAGTAGGGGATAAGGTTTTCCTTTATGAATTATAATTTCCTTTAATAAGTTAGATATAAACCGCCCTTATTAGCTCTAAGTAGCTAGATAGTAGAGTATAAAATATAAATATAAATATAAATAGTCCTACTTTCCTTATCTATTTTAATAAAATAAGGATCTTATTTATAGATCTAAATACCTCTAAAAAGTAGAGATTTATAGTAATAATCTATTATATTAAGGATAATATAATAGAAGGCTTTCCTAGGACCTTAGTTTAACTAATAATATTCCTTAGTAAGATACTTAACTAGGCTAAATAGAACTACTAGCTAATTAAACTTAAGGTAGCTAATATTATATAAGTTATAAGATAGACTTACTACCTTATTAAATTATCCTAGAAACTACTAATAATTATTTATACTAATTACTTAATAGTAGTATCTATCTTATATTAAACTAGTCTTACTACTTCCTTAACTAATAAACTTAATTTATAATCAATTTACGCCTTATTATATCTATTATAATTTAACCTAATAGTAAAGTATAAATTAGGAAGGTCTAATATTATCCTAAATATACTATCTAGACTTTAAGGGGATAGAAAGAACTCTGTTAATATTATTAAAATACTAGATACCTTATATACTAAAGGCTTTAATAATAAGGGCCTTATTAATTATAATTAATAAGAGATCATTATACTTAATACCTTATATATAACTACCTTTATAAAGGCTTATCTATAATATAATAAGTTACTAAGTCTTATTTATTATATTATACTTATTAAAATATTAGAGGAGTTTAAAAAGTACCTTACCTAGGCGTATTAATAGGATAGCTAATAGTCCTAGCTACTAGGAATACTTATACTAGTAAATAAGGACCTAGTTATACTAGATAGTAAGACCTTATAAGGCTTATACTTAAAGGTCTATAAGGGACTAATCTATTATATAAACTTTAATAATAGCCGCGAAAGATTATATATATTAAATACCTTAAAAAAGGATATATTCTAGCTAGCTTATAATTAGTAATATTATAATAGGTATTATTATACTTTTAAATAAATAGTAGCTTCTATATATATTTATTACTTATAATAGTACTTATAGACCTATATAAAGTACTATCTAGAATATTAACTTAACTAGATAAAATAATATAAGCCTTATAAAAGTATAATCTTTATAAATAGACCTATAATTCTATTTTATATTATAGTAATAGATTTTATTATAATACTTCTACTAATAGGTATAGAAGGCTATAATAGCCTCCTTACTATTATAGATAAATTTTCTAAAAGGGTTCTACTTATACCTAGATAGACTATTTAGGTAGCGGCCTAATAGGCTAATATAATCCTCGCTAATCTTATAGCTTATAGTTAGGGAATTCCCTATAGAATTATTAGTAATAGGGATTCTAAGTTTATATTATTATTCTAGAGAACTATTTTCTAGAAGCTTAGTTATAAACTACTAACTTTAATTATATATTACGCGTAGATAGATAGTCTATCTAAGAGAACTAATTAAATAATAGAGATTACGCTATAATACTATACTATATAAAATACTAATAACCTTAATTAGACTATAATCCTCCCCTATATATAGGGATACCTTAATAACTCTAAAAGCTAATCTACTAGTATTTCTTCTAATAAGGTCCTCTATAACTTTAATATCTATAATACCCTTACTATACGCTCCTAATAACTCCTTATAGAAGACTTTAACCGCTTATAATAGCTTAAAAGAGACTAGGTAGAAGAGTTAATAGCCTTTACCAATATCTTTACTAAAATTTATTATAATAGTAAGTATTAAACGCTATCAATAGTAGTAGGAGATAAAGCCTATCTTAGACTTAGAGAGGGATATTATATACCTAGTATTACTAATTTAAAACTATATTAATAGTATATAAGGCCCTTTAAGATTATTAAAAAGGTAGACCTATTAGTATACTAACTCTAGCTAAGTCCTATTATATATATTTACCCCGTTATATTAATTACTTAACTTAAGCTATTATTAAAGTCCTCTAATCCCTACGCCTAAGTATAAAATTATCGGCCTCTACCTATAAATAAGATAGATAGCCTAATAGATAAGGCTAATAATTATAAAATTAAAGTAATTATTAGTAAATAGACTTCTAGCTAGAAGGTTTAATATCTAGTTAAGTAGAAAGGCTATAGTTATAAATATAATATATAGTATAATATAGTAGATCTTTATAATATATAGTATTTAGTAACGGAGTATAATAACTATTTAACCCGTTAACTTTATTATTATTAAAGGCCTTAATAATATAGTAACGTAGGCGTATAGTATAGTAATATAGGCGTCGCTTTTATTCTTTATAACGGCATTATTATATATATAGCTAGTAGTTACCTTAGCTAGCTTATAGAGAGTAGAAGCCTTCCGCTAGGCTACTTTATACCTGGGAGAGGCTTCGCTTCTCTAATAATTAATTATATAATTACATATTAGTCCTACAGGTAATTACTACTATAATAAAACCTTAAAGCTTTATTATAATAACCCTTATACTAGCTACTACTTATAAAAGCGTATATAAGAGCTTATTAAGTAGAAGTTCTATTAGAAATTAATAGGATAAGATATTTATAATTATATATAAAAATACTTAACCTATTGATTAATAAAGCTATATAGGTATATTATTTATAATATACTATTACTATTATTAATACTTATAAGACCTTTTTAAGAAATTATAATAAATTTTATTATAAATCTCCCTTTAAGTAAATAAAAAGGTAGTAGTTATAAATTATTATATTAAGGTAATTAGGTATTTATTAATTATAAAGGTTATTAAGGTTATTAAGATTATTAATCTATTATATTATAAAATCTTTTTAAAATTTAATTAACTTAAGGGTATTATTAGTAATTAAGGAATAGTATTTATAAGTAGCTTTTAAGTAATTATTTATTATTATATTATTATAAAAAGAAAGCTTTATATTACTTTCTATCCCTAAATAAATAGTTAAATAGAGAGATAGAATAGTATACTTGTTATAATATACTTTTATTAGTAATTAATATAGCTTAGCGTAATCTACTTAGGGCGCTAAGCCTAATATAGCTTAGTTTAGATAGGTAGACTAACATCTTAATATCTAGAGAATAATAGCTCTTATAACCTATGAATTATACCAGTTTATTCGTGCCCTAATATCTAGTAGTAATACTAGAAGATTCTAAATAGATATACTAAGTTATCTATTTAAATTAGGTCTATTTATTAGTAATTAACTATTCTTAATAGGATTATAAGGTATAAAAGTCACTTCCGCTTTATTCTATCTTATTACCCTATTAAAAGATTTTTATTTATTAGCCTTAATAATTCTATTCTTCTTTATTCTATTCCCTATACTTCTTCTATAAACTAGAGGTAAAAATCTAGAGCTAGAAAGCCCTTTATATTATTTAACCTAGCTTAATCTACTATTATAATTAATTATAATACTCTTATTCTTACCTTCTACTTATATAATTTCCTCTCTATAAAACTTAAATAAGTAAACCTAGTTAACTATCTTAATTAATACCTTATTAAGTATCTTATTTAAAATAGTCTTAGACTAGCTTAGTATAATTTAAGAGTAGTAGTAGATCTTAAAAGATTAGCCTAGCTAGAATCCTAGTAGTCTAAACTAGAGCTAGAGATATTTCTAGCTACTTTATAAGATTTTAAGTAAGGTACTAAGACTACCTAGTATTTATTAAGGGCCCCTCTATCTACTAGAACCCTAAATTCTAGAATAACCCTAATAAGGATAGCTAACTAAATTAAATTAGGGAGGAATAATTTAGGCCTTAATAATCTAGTTAATCTATTTAAATTAATAGAGGTAGCCTAGGGTAAATCCTTAGTAGTAGCTAGGAAACGAGCTATACCTTATCTAGGTATAATAGAATATATTTCTAGGTATATTAAGGAAGTTATAAGAATCTAGAAGAATTCTAGTAATATAGGGTATTTAAAAATAGTATATTAATAAGACTATATTATAATACTAATTATTACAGGATAATTAATTAAGAGGATCCTAGGATATAAAGCCCTATTCCTTTAAGAACTAATTAGTAATATTAATATAGGGGCTACTTAAACTATCTACTAACTCTTATTAAAAGCTAAGAAGAAGTCTTTCTAGTTAGAAGCTAAGTAATAACTTCTTAGCTACCTATACTCTATTATTAAAAATAAAGAAATATTCTAGGAGTCGTTAAATAAACTATATAATAGGCCTAGTAAATAGAGTAATCTTAATCTTTCTTAATAAGTAATTAAAGAAGTTACCTCTAGCTATTATCTATTACTTATATAATATAAGCTAGCTCGCCCTCTAGGAAGATGGTTATAAGCTAATAGAATCTAGCGTCTAATATTAAATAAAGCCTATTAGGAATAAAAACACCCTTTTAATTAAGAAGTTAAAGAAGATTTAATAAGAGTATAATATAATAAGTCCCTACTTACTCCTAGCTTTAAATTAATTATAATTAGTTTATAGGGTTAAAATACCCTAATACTACTTTATTAAGATACCTAGCTAGAGACTTTTATTCCTTACTAACCTTTTATAAAGGATTAGCCTAGAGTATTCTAGCCTAATTACTATCAATAAAAACCTAAGTTATAATATCTTTTAATAAAATAAAATAAGTTAGTATAATTATATATAAAGGTTATTTAATAGGAAGTAGAACTCTATTATAATTAAAGTTATAACCTTAGCCTAGAACCTAGGTTTATTCCTTAAGAAAATTATTAGTTAGAGTTAATATTAGGTATTATAATTATAAACTACTTAAAGCTAGATATCTAAATCCTCTTTAAGACTTTCTCTAAGAATTTTAATTAAACCTACCCTAAAATTATATTAATAGGTATAACTATTATTAATATAAAGACCTTAATAAACATCTACCTTAATTAAGGGAGTATAAGGAGTAAAACCTTTAACCCTAAGAAATTATAATATTTAATCTTAAAAAATACTTTATAACCTTCTTTATCCGCCGCTTTTACTATATAATAGAATTAGAAGGTAGTAGTCTAATCCTTAAAGTACTCCTAATATATTTAGAAGGGGATACTCTAGAATAATATAATAGCCTTTTTATAAGGGTCTATTAAGAAATAAATTATAATTTAGCTATTTAAGAAGATAAACTTCTTTAAGAATATTAGCCTAATTAATTTAAATTAATAAAGGAAGCTAAGAAGATAAAGTTCTATTTTAATTAACTATTACTTACCCTTAACTAATATTTAACTTAAAAGACTAACTACTTATATAATATAAATATTAATAATAAAGATATAATTATTAAGTATTTATAATAAGGCCTTAAGTTAAACCTAGTACTTATAACCCTAATACGGGAAGAAGGAGATACTATAGAAAACTTTAATAGGCGAGTCTAAAATAATAAGGTAGTAGCTAAGCGGGTTTATAAGATAAATAAACCCTATTAGAAACTAGTAGTAACTCTAGTATTATAAGTACTATCCCTAGCCTAAGTCTAGTAATTATTTAATAATCTAATAGCTAAGGGGATTATCTAATTAGCTAACCCTAAGGTTATAGAGATAAAAAGATATCCTTTAAAAAAAATAGTTAATAATTAATAATTTAAAAGGACTCTACGGTCCCTACCTTATCCTTACTAGTATTATAGTAGAAATTATTAGGATAATAATTATAATAATAAAAAGAAAAAGTCCTTAAAGGTTAAGTTAAAGGAGGAAATAGATATTAACCTAATTAATAAGGATTATTATAATAGGGATAATAATCTTAATCTATATAATCTAGGTAGAGACCTATATAGCTTTAGAGATCCTTATAAATAAAGAGTTATAAGGGGAAGCCTTTTAGGGCTCTTAACTAGTAGTTAGGGCCTATTAAAGGATAATAACTCTACTAATAGCTTAAATATTACTACTAGAAAAACTTGAAAACTATCTTATCTTAATAGCCTTACTATTTTATCTCTAGGGGGATTAGAACCTAGTATTTTTACTTTTCCTATTACACTAATAGGAGTTAGTATAAATTTTAGGAAATTCTCTAGTATTATATACTAGTATATTAGTAAAGATAGTAGAATACTAGAGTTTTATTTTAATACTAGATCCTTAGTATCCCTTATTTCTAAATATTACTATCTAGTATTCTTTAAAGGTTATAATATCTACCTTATAACTAGGGGGAAAAGGCTTTAATATAAAGGAGTTAGTTTTAGGGAGTTATTATTATAAGACTATATTAAGGTAGATATTAAGATATATAATTTAACTAAGAAATTTATATAGTTTTAAGACTCCTATATAATATAATTATTAGTATAGATATTAAAACTAAATATAGTTAATATTCAATAGGGTAAATACTAGGATCTTATTATAATATATTAAACCTCTATTCTAATTAGAGTTACCTTTAAATTAGACTTAACTCTAAGGATTTATATTAATATCTAAGAATTTATAATAATACTAATACTACTAATTAAATTAAAAAGGCTAAGGGCCCTAAAATATAAAAAAGTTAATATTTATATTAACTTAATAGTAATACTAGACTCTAGGATAGGATAAAATATACTAATTAAATACTACCTATTAGTAATAAATTATAACTATTTATTTAAACCTCTATTAAAGGTTAATTTCTAGTTAGGAACCTTTATATTAAGTATTTAAGCGGTAGTTAGTAATAATCCCTAAGCCTACCTAATAGTAAATTTTAGTTAATACTCTATTAAAATCTATAAAGGATAGCTACTAGGTAGACTATTAATATTATAAGAATTAGTAAAGCTTATAAAGGTAGATTTCTACTTTATTAATATCTATACTAGTAAATTCTAGGAGGAACCTAATATACCTTATATAGTAGATCTCTTAAAGGAGGTAGTAATTCTAGAAGTAGATATCTCTACCTATTAGGGGCCTAAATACTAAGAATATATTAAAAAGGTACTTAAAAAGTATAATATACTTTTTTAAAATAGCCTAGGAAAGTTTAATAATAGTATTAAGATATTAATACCCTTTAAGGATAAATCTAATATAGTAGGATTAAAATAGAACCCTTATAACCTTTCCTAAAGGGATTATAAGGCTATAGATTTAATTCTAGACCCCCTAGTAAAGTAGGGCTAAATTAAAAAGGTTTCTTTAGGGGTATTATCTACTATATTATTACCGGCCTTTATAGTATAAAAGAATAGGAAGCTAAGAGTAGTAGTAGATTTATATAAGGTTAATATTAAGCTCTACCTAGATATATATCCCCTCTTAAAATAAGATATAATCCTAGGAGTACTTAATAGATTAATAATATTCTCTTTTATTAACCTTATAAAAGGGGGGTTTTAATAGGGTACGCGCCCTTTAAACTAATAGAAGATAATATTTATTAGCCCCTATTAGGGTTAGGAATAGTTAAAGGTCTTTATAATAGGATTAGTAAATACTTTAAGTTTCTTTTAATATTAAATAAAAATACTCCTATTTATATACTTATAATAATTTATTCTAGTATATATTAATAATATAATAATCTTTTTAACTACTTTTAATAATTATCTTAAGTACTTAGACTAAGTCCTAGGGCTACTAGAGAAAAGTAGTATTATATTATCCCTAATAAAATATTATTTTACTTATCCTAGTATTACTACTTTAAGATATTATATTTTTAGACTAGGTTTAAGTACTATAAAAGAGAAAGTTAAAGTAGTTTAAAATATAACTTTCCTAATAAATCTCTAGGAACTTAAAATTAGACTAGGATTTTTTAACTACTATTAAAAATTTATTAAATATTATATTATAATAGCGCGACCTCTTATTAGACTAAAAATAAAAGGCTTTAAGGGTAACTTAAATAAGGGTTACCCCTAGAGGAACTATATATAAAAGAAGTATCTATTAATAGATACCTCTAGCCCTTTACTAGTAAAGTTACTACTATTAAAATTAATAATAAACTCTAATAAACCTAAAGAACCTAATAGATCTATATTTAAATCTAGGTAGTTATATACTAGCCCCTAATATTATAAAGTATAAGAAATACTTAAAGATAAACGATATAACGCCCCTACCTTAGTATTCCCTAACTTTAGTAAGCCTTTTATTCTTTATATAAATAGTAGTAAAGAGAAGGGTTATAAAGCTATATTATACTACATTAGGTTTAATAAAGTAGAAAGACTAATCTTATTTCTTTCTAAAGACCTTTTAAATACTAAAATAAGATATTAGGCTATAGAATTAGAGGCTAGTACTCTAGTCTAGGCCCTTATAAAACTTCCTTAATTCTTTAATAATAGTAGTTTTACTATTATTACTAATTATATTATATTAAAATTAGTACTATAAAATAAGATAAATAGATAGTAGTCTACTAGGTTAAATAAATAGGCGCTATATTTATTAATATTCTAACTAAGGATAAAAATTATTTACTAGGTAGGGAAATCCTATAAAAATACTAATAGCCTTTTAAGACTTCCTACTAAGAAACCTAATCTAATTAATATATTCCTAGTAGTAGTTATCTAGGCTAAATAAGATTTTCTTAAGGAAATCGTGGCTACCTTATTAAAAGACCCTTATTTTAGGCGAATTTATAAGTAGGTCTAGAAGTAGGTCTAGGAATCCTAATAACTAGAAATAGGGTTAAAGACTATTTATTAAGTATACTAGCTTACTATTAATTCTTAACTATTATATATAATTAGCTATCTAGGGCCGGATTACTTATATATTCCTAAAAAACTTATAAGGAAAATCTTAGAATATAGATATAATTAATATATATATAGAGGTATTTATTATATATATAACTACTTATAAAGTTTAGTATATTTTCTAAAGATATATAAGGTTATCTAAGGTTATATTAATAGGTATCTAGCCTATTAACTATCTAAGCCTTCTAAATAACTATTATATAGGGAACTCTAACTTATAAGGGTATTTTAGTAGCTATTAGAAGAATTATTAATAGATTTTATTATTAGCCTTCTTTTAACTACTAGTAGCTATAATTCTTCATATATAATAATAGATAAATTTTCTAAGTTTATTTATCTAATATTAGGTAATAAAATAGATTTAGTATAAGACTAGGCTAATAGATACTTTAATACTATTTATAAAACTTAGGATATACCTAGCTATCTTATTTTAGATAGAGACTTAAAATTTACTAGTACCTTCTAGAAAACCCTATTTATTAGATATAAAGTTTCCCTAGGAATAACTATTATATACTATCCCGCCGCTAATAGCTAGGCCAAATAAATAAATTAAATAGTAGAGATAACTTTATATTACTTATTAATTAGTTAGTATAAGGAAAACTAGGATACCCTTCTAGTAGAAGTTAAGTACGCGTTAAATACTTTAGAGAATACTAGTATAATTATAATACTATTTAAAGTTTTATATAAGGTAAAGCTAAGAGGGTTCTTATTATTTATAATATTAGAATTTAACTCTATAATAGGAAATTTTCTTTATAATTAAGAAACTATTAGGAATAATATATTTAATACTATTAAATTAGCCTAAGCTAAAATAGCTTATAAGTAGGATTTAAAATATTATATACTAGATTTATCTAGATATACTTATTTAAAATTAATAAAAATAGGGGATACTAGGTACTATATCCCTAAAAGTTTATCCCTTACTACTAAGAAGGTAGGGCCTTATAGAATTCTATAAAAAATAAGCCTACTTACTTATAAGCTAGAGCTTCCTCCTAGTATAATAAAGATTTACCTAGTTATCTTAGTTATCTATCTTAAATAATTAAAAGCTAACTTATATAATTAAGATATACCCCTACTAGCTCTAATTATTATCTAGGGTTAAGAAGAATTTATAGTAGAAAGAATAATTTAAAAGGAAAAACAGGGTAAGTAAAACGGGTATTAAGTTAAGTAGAAAGGTTATAAAGAGGATATTTATAAGCCTACCTAGAGGCTTAAAAAAGATATATTAAATATTATTAAAAAAAATTAAAAAGTCTTATACTTACTAGGATAGGGATTAAAGAATCTATATTTATATTAAGATATTAAATTAATAAATAGTAATAAGATAGAGGCTTTATAAGAAAATTACTATTAGATAAAAAATATAATAATAGCTAAAAATACTAAAATAGGTACTCCTATACTTAGTATTAATATATATTCTTTTACTTATACCTTAATTTAAACTATAACTTATTACTTATAATAATAGATTATTATACTACTATTACTATTAAAGTAAGGTCTTTACTACGCTAATTTTATAATTATAAAGAGGTTAAATACTATTATTATTAACTATCTAAGGTATAAATTAAGGCCTACCTAGTAGACTAGTTAAGGATTAAGGTTAATAAGGGCTATATCTAGTACTTCCCTATTATAAACTTCTATAAAATTAGACTATCTATTAAAGAAATTCTTAAATATCTACCTAATATATCTAGCCTACTTTAAGTATAGAGATTAGAAATTAAACTTACTAAGATTCTAGACTACTTAATAAGAAATTAACTTATCTACTTAAACTAGTATTTAAACGCCGCGGTATTAATATTCCTTTAATATAATATTTTTAAAAAGCTATTACCTTTATATAACCTTATCTATCTAGTTCTTAATAACTAGTACCTCTCTTTCCTACTCTAGGGAATTCTAAGGAAATCTACCTAGAAAGTATAAATCTAGTAGGCCTAGTAGTTAAATAGAATTTCCTTAAATATATCTATATTAATAGTATATAATAAAAACCTTTATTAAGTAAAAGAAGATATTATTTAATATTTATTTATACCTCTAGTTATATACTCTAAGAATTATAATAAATACCCTTAAGGAACTATATTTATATTAATATAAGAGTAGACTTAGGAAGAAGCCTAAGTCTAGTTAGAAGCTCTTAAAAGATTTTAAGTATTTAACTTTATTACTATTAAGGTAGTAGTTAGTCTTTAAAATAGGGTTAAAAACTTTTCCTTTTAAGACCTTAATAACTACTTAGAATTATATCTAAAAGCTCCTCCCTCTTAAGTCTTTAAACTTAACTAAGATCTTAGATACTTAAAAGATAGTATTATTAAGGTATTAAATAAGAATATAAGGAAAAGAAAAATAATAATAATAAGTCTAACCTTAAATATTTTTAATTATATTAATAAATTAAAGGAATACTAGGAAAGGGGACCTAGTATATTATTAGATATTAACTAGGACGTAGAGTTAGGAAGTATAAGTAGCCTATTATTAAGTATTAACTAGGAAGTAGACTTAAGAAATAATAATAATCTTAAGATGAATAGTAGGGGGTCTAAAAATACTAATATTATAGAATTTAAGTAGGATAAAAGAAGGTTAACTATAAAGCTTAATATAAAGGAAACTAGCTAACTTTATACTATACCTATAAGTAAATTTAAGGAGTATACTAAGATTATAAATAAATATATAACTATTACCTATTATAATTTAGAAGGCTATATTAGAAGGGAGGTTTATAATAGGAAAAATACTAGGGAGTAATTTATAAGCCTAAAATTATAGAAATAGGTAGATTATAATAGCTACCCTAAGTAGCTTATAATAAATATATTTCCTAATAAAGTTATATAAGACCTAGTAGTAGAAATTAATAGAGATAATTTTATAGTATATTATTAGGCGTTTATAATCCTACTAGATTTTTAGGCTTTTTAGGCTATACGTCTTAATATTAAAAAGTAGAGCTAATTCTAGAAATTAAATTTTAATATTAATAGATAGCTTACGGGTAATTTTTAACTATATAAAGCTTCTACCCTTATAAAAGATAATAAAGGCTAACTCTAATTTATAATCTAGAATAGTTTTAAAGCTATAAAGATATAAGGAAAAGAATAGGAAAGAGTAGAAAAATTAGTATAAACTACTAGAAATTTACTAAGAAAAAGGAGGTCCCTAGTATATTAAAAAAAAGATTAAGTATAGGTTCTAGGAGACCTCTATCCTATATATATAATACCTAATAATTAGGACGTACTTAGGAAATTACCACTAAGAAAGTAAATGAAAATTAGGAAGATTAAGGTAGCTAAGTCTAGAAAACCTAAAGGTTTCCTAGTATTAGGTATAAAGTCTAGATTACTAAAATTCTAAAAGAAAGGAAAGACTAAAGGTAAAGTAGCTAAGTCTAGAAAATAAAGAGGTTTTCTAATATTAAGTATAGAGCCTAGATTACTAAAATTCTTAAACCTATTCTTAATAGATAAACTAATAACTTTATTATTAAACTAAAGGACTATCTTAAATCTAGAGTAAATTTAACTAAGTCTACTAAACCTACCTAAGTTTCTAAAAGTAAAAATCCTAGAAAGGTATAAAGTATAATTATAAAAGTAGGTAGATAGTCTTAATTAATAGGTAATAAAACTCTAGGCGCTTATTATATTTATAATAAATAAAAAGGTTAAGGCCTTAACCCTTTTTAAATTATAATAGGACTAGTTATTATAACTACTATTTAATAAATTTAATAAACTTACTATTATTAATAATAATACTACTAAAGAATAATATAAATTAGATATTAATAAGATTCTAGAGAAGTTAGATAATATAATAGTTACTTTAAGTAAATACTTCCCTACTTTAAAAGCCCTAGTATTAGAATATAATCTAGATAGTAAGATTATAACTTAAAACCTTAGAAATTAACTTAATTAAGAGGATTATATTAAAATAGATAAGAATAATAGATTATTATAATAATAGCTTAAGATAAGCTTTTTTATAATAGTAGGAGATATTATAATATACTTTTATTAATAATTAATATAACTTAGTGTAATCTACTTAGAGCGCTAAGCCTAATATAGCTTAGTTTATATAGGTAGACTAGACGTCTTAATATCTAGAGAATAATAGCTCTTATAACCTATAAATTATACTAGTTTATTCGTACTCTAATAATACTTAAATAGTATTTATACTACTATTCTACTTAAAGATAAGATAACTAGGTAGAGTTACTTTATTTAGTAGAGTTTATATATAATTATATAAAGTATATTAATACTAAGCTACCTTTATATAAAGTACTTTATAATTACTTATTAAAGTTAAATATAAAGCTTTTAAAGCTATTATTAAAAGAAGTCCTATTAATATAAAGAAGGATTAAGTTACTTTAAAAATAAAGGAAAAGTTTAAAGTAATACTTATATTAAATATAAGTTATATAAGTAGAGTATATAAATAAATAGTAAAAGTAAAGATAATATAATATAAGTAATTATATCTTATTAAATATAAAGTATATTAGATTAATATAAGTAATTAAAAAGTTATTATAATATTATTTAAAGCCTTTTAAAGTCTTTAATTATATTAATAGTTAGGTATATAAGTTATAACTACTTAATATCTTTTATATCTTATTTATAAAGTTATATAAAGGTAATAATAAGAGTATTATAAAAGTTATATAAATAAAGCTTATAAATAATAAAGATAAATAGGAGGTTAAAGTTATTTTTAATTAAGAAATCTCTTATAATAAACCTTAATATTTAATAAAATAAAAGGGTTAATCTTATAATTATAATTAATAATTATATAAGTAAGACTTAATTAATATATTAAATATATTAAAAAGATTTAAGTAAGATTACCTAAAAATATAAAGTTTATATTATATAAGAGGGAAAGAGATTTTAATTATTATTAAATAAAAAGAAAAGATACTTAAGGCTATTAAAGGTATTATATTAAAAGGCTATTATATTATATTAATAGTAATACTAGGCTTATTACCCTTATTATTATTATTAATAAGATCCTTCTCTTCATCTTTATTCTTTATAATAGGAGGGAGGTACTTTTATAATATATTAATAAGGTTTTAATAAGGCTTTAAAAGGGAATATAAAGTAATATATATATATTAGTAGAGGATATTAGAAATACCCTTAAGGGTATTTATAATATAACTAATAATATAGGGTCTACTCTAGCTAAAGAAGTAATAGTAGAGGGGGTAGGGGTATAATAGAGGTAGTAATAGTATTAAGGAATAAGCTTATTAAAAGTTTACTAAAATCTAGTAAGTTAAAGGAGGTTAGAACTAGTATTTAAAGTAGTTATAATATTTAAAGCTTATAAAAGGTAAGTATAAGACTAGTAAATAAAGATAGGGATTTCTTATTTATATTTAATATTAAGATACTTATAATAATTATATTTAATAGAACTAAAAGAGCCGTATATATAAAGTAAATTATTAAAGGGGTAAGTAAAGCCTTAATTAAAAATATTAAATTTATAACTTTTTACTTTAAAATATAATATATTAAAGGTATATTATATAAAATAATATAAAAATAGGTTATAAATAATTTAATAAAAGAGGTTAAATACTATTATAAGGGGGGATAATAAGAGCCTTCTTTAATTAATAAAGAATAAGTTTATTATTAAGGATTACTTATAAAGTAACTATTAAAAGTATAAAGGAGGTAAGAATATAAATAAAATTTTAAAAAGACTTAATATAATTAATAAAAAATAAAGATATTATAATTAAAAAAAGGATATTAAAGTTATATAATAAAAGTATACTTTAAATACTTAATAATCTCTTAATAATAATAATTTACTATTTACTTTAAAATATTAAGACTTCTAACTACTTTTATAATAAATTAATAAAGAATAATAGGAAGTATAATAGAGATATATTATAATATAAGGATTTTATATAAAAGTATTATTTATAATTATTATAATTTAATAAAACTATATATTTATTAAGGCTTAACTTAGGGGGCCTTATAATTAATTATATTATTATACTCTTATTAAAGCTATATTTTATTATAAAGGAAGTACCTTTAATAGGTTATAATCTTTTATACTCTTAAAGCCTAAGAGTCTAGATAGGGAGATAATTATAAGGATTATTTAAGGATATAATACTACTATTAATATAGTATTTATAATATATAATACTACTATACTACCCCTTTACTTATAATATATAAAGGAGGGAATTCCCCTTAAAGGAGAAGGGTAGTAATTAGTCTTATTATTAATAAGAATAGAGAGTTTTATATATAAGTATATATATATAGAACTCTCTATTTTTATTAATTATAAGACTAATTACTACCCTTCCCTTTAAGGGGAATTCCCTCCTTTATATATTATAAGTAAAGGGATAGTATAGTATTATTATATATTATAAATACTATATTAATAATAATATTATATTCCTAATTAATCTTTATAATTATCTCCCTATCTAGGCTCTTAAGCTTTAAGAGTATAAAAGGTTATAATTTATAAAAGATACTCCCTTAATAATAGAATATACCTCTAATAAAAGCGTGATAATATAATTAATTATAAGGCTATTTAAGCTAAGCTTTAAGGAATTTATAATTTTATTAAATTATAATAATTATAAATACTACTCTTATATATAATCTTTATATTATAATATATTCTTATTATACTTCTAATTATCCTTTATTAATTTATTATAAAAGTAGTTAAAAGTCTTAGTATTTTAAAGTAAATAGGAAGTTATTATTATTAAGGGTTTATTAAGTACTTAAGGTATACCTTCTTTATATAACTTTAATATTATTATTTTAATTATAATATCTTTATTTTTTATTAATTATATTAAGTCCTTTTTAAGTCTTATTTATATTATTACCCCCTTTATACTTTATTATACCTTTTTATACTTTTATTAGTTATTTTATAAGTAATCCTTTATAATAAACTTATCCTTATTATTAATTAAGAGAAGATTACTACTACCCCCTTTATTTATAATAATATATAACCTCCCTTATTAAGCTACTCCTAGCATATTCTTATATTATCTTATATAATATACCTTTATTATATTATATTTTAATTTAAAGAGTTATAAATTTAATATTTTTAATTAAAGCCTTATTTACTTTTTTAATAGGATAACTTATACGCGCGCCTCCCTTAATTTAATAAAATATAAATATTATAAAGATCTTAATATTAAATATTAGTAAGAGATTTTTACTTATATTTATTATACTTATACGCGCCTTCTTTAATCTTTAAATATTATAACTACTTTAAATACTAGCTTTAACCTCCCTTAACTTATTAGAATTTAATAAACTTTTAATAGGCTTATTTAATAATATTATTATTACCTTTATTATACCTCCTTTACCCCTATTATTATTATAACTCCTATTAAGGTTAACCTAGCTATTATTATTTATATTATAAATACCTTAAAAGGTATTCTTAATATCTTTTATTAATATATATATATTACTCTATCTCCCCTTTTAAAGTACTTTTAAAGCCTTATTAATATTTTATAAGAGCGCCTCCCTCCTATTATAAAAGAGGAGGATAAGAATAAAGAGGAGGATCCTATTAATAATAATAGTAATAATAATAGTCCTAGTACTACTATTAATATAATATAATAGCCCTCTCTTATAATACCCTTAATAATTTAGTTATACTAGGTATCTTTTCTTTTTTTATTAATAATAATAGAAATTATTTCCCCTTTTAAATAATATAAATTTTATATTTTAAGGTAATCCTATTTAAATCTTTTTAATATACTTAATATATTAATTAAGTCCTACTTATATAATTATTAATTATAATTATAAGATTAATCCTTCTACTTTACTAAATATTAAGGTTTATTATAAGAGATTTTATAATTAAAAATAGCTTTAACTTCTTATTTATCTTTATTATTTATAAGCTCTACTTATATAGCTTTTATAATACTCTTAATATTACCCTTATATAACTTTATAAGTAAGATATAAAAGATATTATATATATAAAAGGTATTAAATAGTTATAACTTATATATTTAATTATTAATATAATTAAAGACCTTAAAAGGCTTTAAATAATATTATAATAATTTTTTAATTACTTATATTAATTTAATATATTTTATATTTAATAAGATATAATTACTTATATTATATTATCTTTACTTTTATTATTTATTTATATACTTTATTTATATAACTTATATTTAATATAAGTACTACTTTAAACCTTCCTTTTATTTTTAAAGTAATTTAACTCTTTTTTATATTAATAAGACTTCTTTTAATAATGGCTTTAAAAGCTTTATATCTAACTTAAGTAAGTAATTATAAAGTACTTTATATAAAGGTAATTTAATATTAATATATTTTATATAATTATATATAAACTTTATTAGATAAAATAACTCTACTTAATTATTTTATCTCTAAGTAGAATAGTAGTATAAATACTATTTAAGTATACTATTCTATCTCTCTATTTAACTATTTATTTAGGGATAGAAAATAGCATTAAGCTTCCTTTTTATATTAATATAATAATATATAACTACCTAAGAGCTATTTATAATTATTATCCCTTAATTATTAATAATATCTTCTAGCTAATTAAACTTTAAGAAGATTTTATAATATAATTAATTAATAATATTAATAATATTAACTATTTTTATAATAGGTAAATACTTAACTACCTTAATATAATAGTTTATAACTATTAAGATTATATTATAAATACTATCCTTTTATTTATTTAAAGGGAGATTTATAATAAAATTTATTATAATTTCTTAAAAAGGTCTTATAAGTATTAATAATAGTAGTAATATATTATAAATATCTTATTTTATTAATTTTTAAAAAAACTTCTACTTAATAAGCTTTTATATATACTTTTAAAAGTAGTAGTTAATATAAGGGTTATTATAATAAAGCTTTAAGATTTCTTATTTAATTACTTTATTATTAGGTATAAAAATTATATTACCTTTATAAAAGACCCCTATCTTATTTATTAAGAAAGATATATTAATAGCCTTTTTATAACTTTAAGACTTTAATAATTATTTTTTATTATAAGGTCTTTATCTCCCTCTTAGAGATATTAGAGTATCTTTAATATTAAGTTATTATATTTATTTTATATATACTCTATTATTAATATAATTATAATATACCTTTTAAATATTATTTAATTAATACTAAATTATTTTATAATAGGATTTAAGTTATTATTAATATTACTTTATATCTTTAAGAGCGCGTTACTCTCCTCTATTTTTAAGGTATAAGGCTTTTTAAGCCTTATCTTTAACCTCTTATACTATTGATAATTATAAACCTTATTATCTTATAAACCTTTATAAATATTATATATATAATATTTATTAAAAGGAATATAATTAATATTCTTTAACTTATTTTATAATATTAATAATTAAGTATCTTCTTTATTTATTATTAATATATAACTTAATTACTTTAATAAGATATTAGCTAGGTTCTTAATATTTATATAATAATATATCTTAAAGTTATATATTATAAGTTTTATTACTTAATATATTTATCTCCTTATTAATAATAATATTATTTAGAAATACTTTAAATTATTATAATTAATAATTATTATAATTAGATATAAGCTACCTTTAAAGAAGTACTTTTATACTTAAAATACTTTAACTATTATAAGTAGTTCTTAATTATAAGTCTTATATCTAGTTTCTATTAAATATAATTTATAAGAGTAGAAGGTAATAAGATATTATTTAACTTTTACCCCTTTAATATTAATAAAGAACTTTTATAATAAAATAGTTATAATAACTAGAATTAAAGTATTAATCTCTAATTAAATTTCTCTTATAAAGTTAAAATATATAAGTAATAGTACCTCTTATATCAGTAAAGTAGGAACCTATATAGAAAATCCGAACTGCTAAATACGCTTTTAGTATATTTAGTAGGCCCTAGGTAGGTTTATTAAATATTTATATATAGATAAAGCGGTTATTATATATTTAGTACGTTTAAAGAACCTTTAACCTTTATAGATTATCTAGCTAATACTCGTATATAGGTTACTACACATGCCTAGGCGAGAATATTAGGTAGTAAACCCTTCCTATCTATTTTATTTAATTATATAGTTAAATTATTTTATAAAGTACACGCTCTATATAGCTACTATAGACTTATTATATTTAATATACGTAGTATTAGCTTATAATATATAAAGATATCTTAGAATAATCTTACTATATTATAATATTATAATATTCTATTTCTATTTAATTTATTCCTACTTAGCTCGCTATTACCTATTACCCTAGAAGGATTCTATACGCGTATACTATCTCTATATTATTAGCTAATAACCTAACCTTCCTTATTAAGTAGATTACCTTCTTTATTAATATTCTTATTTATAATTATATCCTCCTCTAATACCTTATAACTACTATCTATTAGATTTATTATAGCTTCTACTAATTTATATATCTTAGGTTAAGTAGTATTTATATTAGATATAGCCTTTTTAAGTTCTAAGGAGTTATTTATAAGTTTAAGTAATATTATTTTCCTATTTTACCTAATTTAATTAACCTATATAATACCTTATATTTTATTCCTTTATAACTACTTAGGGTTAAAGAGAGTAATAAATCTTACTATTATATATATATATCTTATAAATAGAAGTATATTAGACCTAATAAGGATTTATAAGATATTATTAGTATATAAACTCTTCTTACTATCTTTACCTTCCTAGAAGAGTTTAATAATTTTAATAACCTTATACTTAGTTAGGCTTAAATAGATTAGGGTAATAGGTTTCTTTAATATATCACGGATTACTTATATACTAATTAGTACTTTAGTCCTAAGGTAATTATTAATATAGAGTAATAGCCTATTAGGAATATATACCTAATAAATAATAAGGGCTAATATAGGCCCTATTATTAAGATAAGGAACTTTTCTTTATTTCCTTATATACTATTTAAGGTAACCTTTAGTACTAGTATCTTTAGGTAATTTAAAACCCTAGCGATTTAATATATTAACTACTTATAAGGTTAGCCTTATTATTCTAATTTATATAGTTTCCTAGGTATAGTTTTAAGCTACTTATTAGTTATTAGTTCCCCTAATATAAAAGCTAGCCCCTTAGTCTCTTTTTAGAATAATAATTTAGGGAATAATAATACAATCCTAGCGCGACGCGCGGCTATTAGCTATATTTTTACTTTTATAACTAGTATAATAACCTTCTTACCCTATTTATAGAGTTTAACTTAGTTTAAATATATCTTCCTAACTTCCTTAATTATCCCTTTAAACCCCTAGTCTAGCACGTCCTTATATTATTCTAGGTATATTGAATAGTATTTATAATAGTAGTTAGGTTAGAGGTCTATTAATAGATACTTTAGAAACTTTAAGTTACTAGTATAATATATTTATAATATTTAGATAATAATAGTTATTATATCCCTCCGCCGTTATATTTCTAGCCTTATATTACTTAATAAGGATATTATAAGTCTTATTAAATTTATTAAGCTCTAACTTTATATAGCGTTATAAGTTTTAGTAATAGTTATTTATCTAAGGGTAGTTTAGTATTATAAGATATAGCGCCTACCCTATATTACTATCCTAGAGCGTACCTACCTAGCCCGTTATATATATACCTAGGTAACACTTTAAATAGAGTTCTAGTAAGGAAGAGCTTCTAAGGTATCTAACCCTTTATAGTTATATTAAGTACCTAAACTCTACTAATTATCCTAGTAGACTTATTAGATTTAGTATATACTTTATTAATTATAATACGGCCCTATCCTATTATCTACTATTACTACTAAGCTATAATACTAGGCTTCCTACTTATCTTTAAGACCTCTAGAGTATAATCCGCTAGCTTCTTCTTTACTTATTTATTATATAATACTCTAGTAGTAAAGTAAAGTATATATAACTTATTATTTAAACTATTAAAATAGGGGATATCTCTAGAGGATACTATAAATTAATAGTCCTCTTTATCTAGTTTTAGTATATATACTTTTAATTTAGTATTATTATATATATATTATAAAGTCTACTTATACTTCTAGGCCTTTATATTTAGGAAATACTTTATCTATCCTAACTAATAGGATAGTAAAGCTAGAGGTATAAATATAAGGATTAGGCTATAACTTAGCTTCAGCTTTTAGGATATTCTAGCGTTAATATACGTATATTAAATATTAAAGGGGTTATTAGATAGGTATTTAATATTAAGTAGCTAAGGGTCCTTTAATATTCCCTTTAAGAGGTATAAGTTATATCTCCCTTTAGTCCTAGCTTCTTTAATACTATTAATAATTAATATAAGGGTCCGGTTTAAGATAATTACCCTAATAGCCTTAATAGTCTATAGCCCTTATTAGCTAATAGTCTTAAGCGGGGTACTTTAGTTTATTACCTTCCTAAGTCCTATTATATTTATAAGGTATCCGCTATTCTAGAATACCTCTATCTTAAAGTAGACGAATACCCTAAATACCTAAAATAGCTTAAGATCTAACGATGACTTAAATAACTTAATAGTCTTATTAAGTTAATAATATATATTAGGATTAAAGTAAAATAAATAAGCGTAGTCCTCCTACCTCTTATCTTATTAATAAAGCTATTTAGTTATTATAATTAGATAGTTATTAGCTAGTTTTATTATTATATCTTCCTCTCCTTCTTTTATAATATCTATTATCTCGCGTAATTCTATATCCTTAATATCTAGCTCTATAATAAGATTAATATCTACGCCTTACTTAGTAACTTTTTATTTATATACTACCTAAGTATTATTAAATCCCTACTTTATTATAAATTATAACTCCTATCTATTTAATACTCCGGCGCTTTCTAATAATTACTAGTTATCTATTATAACTTAGCCTTTAAATTTAGATTCCTATATTAGATTAATTACTTTATTTAATTCAATAGAATCTAGAGAATTATCCTTCTCTAGTAAGGTACTAGGCTAAGTATAGACTTCGGCCTTTTTAATTAGTTTAATAAATAGTACTATAATAATAGGAGTATTAACTTTAACCTTTCTAATTAGTTTAATAGATATAACTATATTATTAGCCGGAGTATAGGCTTTAGCTTCTTTAATTAATTTAGTAGATATAACTATAATATTAGCTAGAGTATAGGCTTTAACTAGTTTAATAGATATAACTAGGTTATTAGCCGGAGTATAAGCTTTAGCTTCTTTAATTAGTTTAATAGATATAACTATATTATTAGCTAGAGTATAGGCTTTAGCTAGTTTAATAGATATAACTAGGTTATTAGCTAGACTATAAGCTTTAACTAGTTTAATAGATATAACTATATTATTAGCTAGAGTATAAGCTTTAACTTCTTTAGTTAGTTTAGTAGATATAACTAGGTTATTAGCTAGAGTATAGGCTTTAGCTTCTTTAGTTAGTTTAGTAGATATAACTATATTATTAGCTAGAGTATAGGCTTTAGTTAGTTTAGTAGATATAACTAGGTTATTAGCTAGAGTATAGGCTTTAGCTTCTTTAGTTAGTTTAGTAGATATAACTATATTATTAGCTAGAGTATAGGCTTTAGCTAGTTTAGTAGATATAACTAGGTTATTAGCTAGAGTATAGGCTTTAACTTCTTTAATTAGTTTAGTAAGGGTAATTAGGTTAGAAGATTTATATAATAAGAGGATAACTAATAACCCTATCTATATTAGATAAATACTTCTATCCTTTACTAGTATTCTATTAGGTACCTCCCCCTTTTAATCTAGCTCTACCTCTTAGTTATAATCTATTAGTATTATAATATTTAGTATTATATTATCTTTATCTTTACTATATAATTTAATACTCTTATTCTTAAATAATTAATTAAAGTATAATTAACTTATAATAGTAATTTTTAATTACTTCTAAGTAGGTAATATATTATATCCTATTTAAAACCTTAATATTTAATTAGCTATTATTATAGCCTTTACTACGCCTTTAGCCTATTATAATTATATCCTTTTATTATAATTTATCTCTATTTCACGCTTCTTAGTATTAGGCTATAAATATTCTATTTAAATTTAGGCCCTAATTATAATAGTAGATATTAATTATATAATTTTTATTATTATAATAGATAGAGAAGGTAGTTATTTACCTAGAGTCTTTAATAGAGTAATTAATAGAATAGAGGCCTATTAAGCGGAATTATCCTATCCTACTATAAACTTAAATATAGGGTTAGTACCTACGCTATTAATAACCTCCCTTATAACCTTATAAAGTTAGTAATTATTAGTTAATTTAATTAGAAACTAAGCTCCTTTATACTTAAACCGTAGTATTACTTCTAAGGGCTTTAACTCTAGGTCTTTATTATAATATTAAATAAACTAGTCTAAGGTTAAGTATATTAATAGGCTTCTTATATCTAATAAAGGGTTAGGTAATTAGATAATATCTAATAAAAGAAGCCTAGTAATTTTCCTATTATATATTACCTTTAAATTAATATCCCTTATATCTTAATCCTACGCGGCCTCTTATTCTATTTATTATTTTAGGGCTAGTAATATAATTATACTATCTTCTATTATTATATTATCTAAACTTATATCTTAGAGGGGTAATTATTATTATTCTTTATATCCTTCCTTCTCCCTCTTAATTTTTTATTTAGTCTTATAGTCCTATTATCTAATATTTAAGTAAACCTATTATATTACCTTAAAGAGTATACTAAGTTTACCCTCTCTATTTAAACTACCTAGTAGGTATAATTTATTATACTTATACTTTTAGCTTAGTTATATAATAAAATCCTACTCCTTTACCTAGGATTCTTTACCTTTAAAGTCTTTAATACCTACCTTTCTATACTATTCTTTAATATCCTTTTTTACCGGCTCTTAATCCGCGTCTATTATAGTAGTCTTATTATATACTTTAGTTATATTTATATAAGGAGGGTCTTCTATCTTATTATAAGACTTATTATATTTTATTAATAGTATTATATTATTAAATTTAAATAGGTAATATAGATCTTATCCTTTACTATTAAGGTAATATTTTCTTTAACTTAATAGTAATTATAACTTATATAAAGGTAGTAATCTTAAACGCGAGTTCTATTTATAATTAGTTAATAATACTTATTATAAATAAGGTTTATTAGTAGGGCTATATACCTTTACTTACCTTACTAAGTATAACCTTAACCTTACTAGTTTAGATTAATAGCTATTATACTTAGTATATATAAATAATTATTAATATAATAAATAATTATTTATATATTATTATAAGGAGCTATTACTTAATATATCCTAAGTCTAATATATAGGAATATTTCCTATAATTAATAAAGTATATAAAGGTAATAAGATAAAAACTTATTTAGGTAAAGATAATAAGATAAAAACTTATTTAGATATTAAGTAAAGTAGAATATAATATATTACTTTCTACTACTAAATATACCTTAATAATTACTTAGGCTACTTACCTTAATTTAGATAGGGGTATATATTTCTTTTTAAGTAAATAGCTTATACTAGGTAAGGGTAGGTAATATAATAGTTAGTTTATAAGTCGTACTTACTCCTATAAAAGGGGGCCTAAGAAAAGGATTTAATTTAGTATATAATCTATTAACTTATAATTAAAGCTTATTATATAAAATACTAACTTATAACCTAGTCTTATACGGCCGCGTACTTATTAGTTTATTAAATTATATTAGGTTTATTTAACCTACTCTACTACTTATAATTAATTTTAATACCCTCTAGGCCCCTACTACCTATTAGTAGGTACTTTAGCTAGGGTTAAGTTATTAGCGCTAGTAGCTACGTTTTTATTATATCCCTCTCCCTTTACTAATTTAATTAAGATTATATTATTAGCCCTAGCTTCGCCCTAGTCCCCTATCTCTTCCTATCTACTTATATTTAAATCTACTCCTTTATTATCTAACTTTATATTATAGTTATATATATTAAAATTTAGTAATAGTAGTTTAATATTATATATAACGTAGTTACTTACTCTAATTAAATATTAGAATATTTTATATTAAGCTCGCGCGCGAGGCTAATTACCTATTTAAATTCCTATATAGTTTATAATAATTACTAAGACGTCGCTTATATAAGAGACCCTAGAAAGGAGGCGGGAAGGAAGGGAGGTCTATAAAGCCTAGTATATATAATACTACTATATAAAGGATTATTATAAACTTCTTATCTCCTTAATAGCTATTAATAGTTATAGACTCTATATTATATAATCTATTCTCTAGTTTTAATATTTATTTAGTAAGGTTAACTTATATAAGGAACCTTATAAGGATAATAATATTCTTACTTTTAATTCTTTATCTAATATAATATTAATAGAGCTTTATAATAACTTATAACTTATATTTATTTTAACTAGATTAAGAGAATCCTATCTTTAATCTTAATCTATATAAGTATAGTATTCTAATTAAATATATCCTAATATAATTATATAACTTTACTATAATTAGGGCGGCTTACTAGATCTAGTATAAAGATAATAGAACCCTTATACTAGATTTTTAAAATAATATTACTAATAACTAGAATAGTTTAGTATTACTTAATAAGTTTATATTTAAGGTAGCCTAAGGTTACCTAGCGCTTATATATACTCTTATTTATTAGTTAGGTAAATAGATTATATTATATATCCTATTTCTAGGGTAGTAGCTACTAATTATTACTAGAAAGATATATACTATTCTTGTATTCTACTAGGGTAATAAAAAGATCCCTATTCTCTACCTTACTAGCTTCTTAAATAATTATATAATCTCCTTTAAAGGAAGTTTTAATAATTATATAACCCGTATTTATAAGGGTTATAGTAAGTACGGCGATATTATTTTAAAGAATATCCTTAGATAGTAAATATTTAAATAATCTAAATACCTTATACTCTTCCTTTATTTTAAAGGGGATACTAAGTAAAGCCTAGAGGAATATCTCGCGAAAGTATATATAAAGCCTCTTATATTAAGATATACTATTAGCTTTATTTAATTTATAATTAATTATCTCTTATACCGCCTTCTATAACTTTATAGCTACTAGAGTATCTATATTATTCTACTTAGGCCTAACCTTATATTTATAGTCTTTATTATTATCTTTAAAGGGTATAGCTTATATAGATTTATAATCTTAAGTAGTTTTATTCTTATTTAATACTATTTGAATATTATTATTTTCCAGTCTATTAATATTAATAGCGTTAGGGTCTAGTATAGTATTAGGGTTTAGTATAGTATTAGTATTTAGTACTTCGCTAGTATTAGCGACGTTCTATATTAGAGTTAGATTAGTACTTAGCTTAGGCTAATTAATAACAGATATAACTTAGAGTAGTAGTATATTAAAACTTATATTATAAAGTTAATATTAGTAATCTAAGATATTATATAAGTGCTTATAAGATTTCTTAATAATATCTATTATAAGTTTATTATAAATAGAAATAGGGATTAAAGAGATAGAGTCCTATTATAAGTCGCCGGTATTATAAGTTATATTACGCTAGCTATCTACTTAAATAACCGCTTATTTTATTATAAGTAAATAAAAGCGGATTATATTCTTATTAATAATTATAGTTCTAGCCTCCTTAAGCTAAGTAAGCTTAATATTTAATTTTATAATAAAAGAGTCTATTACTCTATTTATAAGGCTTAGTACCTTTACCTTTTTACTAGCTAATATAAGTAGTAATATAATAATTATATTAACTTTTATTTTTCCTATTCCTTATAATCCCTTAATAAGTCTAAGGTTATTAGGTAAGTATACTAAGTACTCTAGTATACCTATTTAAGAATAATCTAGCTTAATACCCTAGGTTATAAGCTTCTCTTTATACTTATTTTATAAAAGAGGTTACTTATAATATATATCTAGATATTTTATCTAAGGATAAGTTATTACTATCTAGGGTTATAGATATACTTTCTATCCCCTTTATATATAGGATTTAGGGTCTTAATAGTTACTAACTAGAACTTATATAGTATATTAGATAGGACTAGTCTAATATTAATTATAATCACTTATTTATAGAAATAGTAGTATTAAATCGCGGTTAATAGTATCTTAGTAGTATTTATTAGATTAAAGACTAACCCTAATTATAAGTTACTCTAGACCCCTTCCTTAATAGGATAATAAAGTATAATAGTATAATTAATAAAACTAGTAAAAGGGAATAGCTCTAGGAGAATATATATTAACTACTCCTTATTTTTAAATTTAATAAGGAAGGAGTCTTTAATTAGGAATTAATATTTAAACTTAGAGGGTAATTAGAGAAGGCCTATATAGATATAATTACTTCTAGATATAACTTTTAAGATATATAATTAATATTTATAATTCTAATATTTTATAATATCTTTAATATTATTTTCTTCCTAGTAGATAATTAATATACCTTTTATAATTTAGTACTTATTATTATCTATATATATATAGGATATTAGTATTTAAATAGGTAGATAATTTATATATAATATAATCTAACCCTTTTAGACTTTATATTTTATATTAGCTAATCTATTAGATTAGTAAGTATAAGGTAGAAAGGCTTTCTTAAGTATAAATGCCCTTATAATTCTATTATAGGATATAAAAAATAAATTAGGCTTTAAAGTAATAAATAACGCGGTTAGCTTAATTATTATATTATTAAATATATTAAATATCTTAAGTAGTTAGTCTTAAATATATTAGTAATTACCTAGAGTTCTAGCTTCTTAAAGGATTCCTTTAATATATACCTTTACAGGGTGAGATATTAGGGATAGGAAACTTAACCTACCCTTTTAATAATAGGTAATTACTTCTTAATTATATATTATAATATAGAAGTCTTTAAATACTTTCTTAGTATAGTTTCTATTTATATTAACTATTATAAATCCTATATAGGCTATAGGATATATATAAATAACTAGCTAGTCTAAGATATTATATATAATATTAAGTTAGATTATTTAAGTATAAAGTAATTCCTCTATATAAATATATTCTAAAGTAGGTATATCTTTACTTATTAAGGCCTTAATTTTAATCTTTATACTTAATAACTAATTTTTATATTTAATTATAGAGATCCTAGATATTACTTAATTACTATTATCTTTAAATTAGCTAATAGGGGACTTCTAGCCTAGAAAGAGGAGTTTTACTTTATATATAAGTAACTTTTTAGTTTTTATTATAGCCTTATTACCTACTATATCTTTAGTAGGCTTATAATTACCCTTAGAGTAGTCGTCCTTATAACGCTAGTAAGTATTAGGATTTATATAGACCTCGCCGCTAGTTAAACCTAGGTCCTTATCTTATATATAAGCGGCTATAGTATTTTTATAAGAAGGTATCTTAGGTCTAGAGTAAAAGCCTATAAGAATATTATATAAGGTATATTATATAAGTAAGGGTAAATTTATAAATAAAGTAAGTTTACCCGCTATTATTTATAACTTAAAACCTAGTTTTATCTTAATATTAGAATAACTAGAAGTAGATACCCTAAGGCTAAATATTTAAAGTAAGAGCTCTATAGTAAGGTTATAGGTCTATTTATTAGTAAGTAATATTAGTTTATAGTAAGAAGTATTTATATATATAAACTATAAATACTTACTTACTACTACTCTAGTCCCTAAAGGTTAAGGAGAAATAATAAGTAATATATTATTAATAAGAGGTTAGTATTATATAGGTTAATTCTGTATAATATTTATATAACCGCGTTATACGCTAGTTAAGTAAAGTAAAATAATAAGACTATTTATTATTAATATAACTTATTTTACTAAGGCTTTTATTACTAAGTTCTAAATAATAATAAGTTTACTTAAGGATATTTTAAAGGTATAAAGGCTATCTTTTATTATTAAGTTTAAGTATTAATATTAAATAAGCTCTTACTAGGTAAGGGTAGGTAATTAGTAGAAATTATAATATAGAGGATAGATTATTAAGTTTTTATAGGTAGTAATTAATTTATAATCCCTAATATAAGTAAATATAAGGTAGATACCGGCTATATTAATATAGTATTAGGAGTAAAGTATTAATAATATTAAACCGGCGCTTATTTAATCTATTATATTTAAAGGCCTTAAATAGTTTTACTTTTATAGTTTTCTATTAGTTAGTCTTTCCTTATATATATTATAAAATAGGTATAAGTATATAAGTAGAATAATTATATTTACCTAGCTATTATATATTAAGGTATACTTCTAGAAATATTTAATTAGAATAGGTTTAATAAACCTTACCTTAATATAACTTAAGCCTAAGTTTAAGCTCTAATAGTAACTATTATATATATGACTAATTAACTTCTACTATTAGGATAATAGATATATAAATCTCTTTTAAAGTTTACTATTTATATTACTATTATTATAGGCTTTTAAGTTTTCTAGGGGTTTATAGTAAGTATAATAGTAGTAGGTCTAGTAAGAGATAGATAATAATAACTACTTAGGTATATTATATAATTAATTAGTAAAAGAACGCGCTCTATAATAATAGAACTACTAAAGTATTTAACTTACTACTAGTTATAATATATTTCTAGAAATTAAGAAGTATAACCTAGTATTTATATTCTATTACGCGCTTCTAAGAGATACCTACTCCTTAATTAAAAATTATACTACGCCGATATATCTACTATATAATAATTATAATAGTACTAGATACTATACTTATATAAAGTATTAAACCTACTTAGGTAGATATAAGGCTATAAATTTATTAATATATCTATTCTATTATAGCCCTATTTATATAGTAGACTTAAGACTTAATAGTTATACTTATTATAAAGTAACTTACTACTAATATTAATAGACTTCTTATCTTCCTTAATATTATATTTAAAAATTCCTACTATTATATAATTATAAAGTAAGCCCTAAAGGTTAAACCGCTTATTAGGAATATAAGAGAGGTTAATATAAAGTATTAGGATATTATTACGCGGATAAGAGGTAATAAAGAAGAGCTAGTAATACTCTTAAATATTAAAGATAAAATACTTAGCCCTTCTACTACCTATTATATACTACTACTTAGCTAGATTACTTTTATAAATATATACCTCCTACCTATATTAATACTATTATATATACTATCCTTAGCTTAAAGTATATAAATTCGCCGTTATCTATTCTAGGTTAAGGAGTAAAGGAGCTTATTTAAGCTATCTAAGTATTATATTACCTAGGTATAAAAGATTTAGATCTACTATTCTTAAAGATATTTATAATTAGTAATTAAAGTATAAGGAAGAGTTCTCTTATTAAGGGAATAAGTAAAATTAAAGTTCTATAAAGTACGGGTATATGTACTTAGTACCTATTAGAGATTAATCTAATAGAGGATATTAATTTAGAAGGCTAATAGAGCTATAAAGTCTTCCTTTATAATAAGTATATCTATTAAAGTAGCCTAAAAGAGCGTATAGTAAATATATAAGGACTAGTTAGGAATATAGTACTACTATTAACGTGGCGCCTATAGTACGTAGTAGTACTATGCTACCCCTTTACCTATAGTATATAGAGGAGGGAATTCCCCTTAAAGGGAAGGGTAGCGATTAGTCTTACTATTAATAAGAATAGAGAGTTCTATATATATACGTACACGTACCGTTTATAGTACTTAATAGCTATATTATTACGTAGTACCCTTATATTCTAATTACTCTACCTTATTTAAGGGTAGTAGCCCGACTATTAATAAGATAAGTAGAGAAGGGTTATTACGGGCGTAAGGTAAAAAGGTTAGTTAATTAACATAGATAACCTACCTAAATATAAGGGATTAAGCTTATAAAGAGAGTAAGTCTTAAGAATTAGTTAATAAATTAATAATAGATATATCGCGATTATAATTAACTATCTAGGGGTAGCTACTAAGCGTATAAACCTAGTCCCCGCTACCTAAAACCTAAGAAGTACTATTATAAAGGATATAAGAACTTAAAGAAGAAGTCTTTAAGAGGTAGTAGATATAAGATCTATAATAATATTTATAAGAGTTAGAGTAGGAAATATATACTAATAATACTACTTAAGCGGGTTATTAATATTACCTATTTTTAATAGAAGAATTAGAATCAAAGTATCCTTAATATAAAACCTATATTCTTAGGCCGTAGGACCTATATATATATAATAGGAAGTTAGTATAAGAATATTAAGAATATTTTAATAATATAATTAAAATAATTAAAATGAATATAGCCTATTTTCTTAATAACTCTATAAAAATCTAATACGCGTTATAATATATAGCCCTAGACCCTAAGGCTATATTATATAAGTATATAAAGGATATATTAAAGGATAAATAGTCCTAAGAATACTTTAATAGTTTCTTAATAGATTAATAGAAAATCCTTAAAATTAATATCTAATAACTAGTAAGTATTACTTAGAAGTTAAGTAAAAGGAATATTAAAAGATTATAGATTTTATAAATTACCTTATTAAGTTAGAAAGATAACTTAAGCTATTAATAGAGTATATACTTTATAATAACCTTCTAAATAAGTTATATAAAAACCTTTATAATTAACTTATAATATAACTTAATATCCTAGAGATAAGGGATACTCTTATTATATTAGTAACCTAATTAGAGTCTTATATAATACTACTTATATATAAAGATTAAAGGGATAATACTCCTACTAAGGGTTAATATCCTTAAAGAGGAAGAGGAAATTTCTAAGGGTGAAGAGATAATAGCCTATATATAAAGTAAGAAGGGCGGGGTAATATTAAGGTATTATTATACCTCCCTTAAAGGCCTCAGCTTAACCTCTCTACTATTAAGTATTATAATTATTAAAAGAAGGGATATATAATTAAAGATTATTAGAGCGTAAAATTAATAGTTATAAGTATTATAATTAATAAGCTTATAATTAATAGGATATCTAATAATAAGGTAGTTAAGAGAAGCTTAAATTTAAAAAACCCTTAAGTATTATAATTATATCTACTATTATAATATAAGGGAAGAAGTAGATATAATAACTTATTATTATAATATAAATAGAGCTTAAGAGCTTATAAAGAGAATTTATTATATTAATTAACTTTAAAGTAGATACTAATTATATTAATATACGCTTAGTAAAGGAGTAGGATTAAGAAATAGACTTAAGCTCTAGTAATACCCTATATAATAGAGTTAAGAACCTAATATTATTACTAGGTTCTTATATAAAAGAAATCTAATTTATTAATTTTAATAGTATTATATAATATTATAAAGGCGCCTTTTATATAATAGTAAACCTTAATTATAACTTCTATCTTAGGCATTTATAGTTAGAAGAATAAAATCCCTAAGTAGATTAACCTACGTAGAACTAGTAATTCCCTATTAAGAAAAGTAATATTAAGGAGTACTTTAATACTATTAAAGCCTTAGAGGAGTAGTTTAATAATATTATATTTATTATAATATACTTAGGAGTAGGTAATAAAAGCCTACTACTTAAAGTTAAGCTCCTTCTAGAATTTTAAGAATTCTAAGATATTTTCTTAACTAAGAATATTAAGGCGCTATTAGATTATATATATTATAATTATATAATTAATATAAGGGAGAATAAAGAACCTCTCTTTAACTTACTTTATAACCTATTAGAGAAAGAGTTACGCGTATTAAGAGAGTACCTTAAGTAGGCTTTAGAAAAGGGATAGATTTATTATTTTATAAGTCTAATAAGTATACTAATTCTTTTTATACTAAAAAAGGATAGAATATTATACTTATATATTAATTATAAGGCGCTTAATAAGATTATAATTAAGAACTACTATCTAGTTTTATTAATTAATAAAATATTAATAAGATTAGTTAGTATTAAGTATTTAAGTCAGTTAGATCTTAAGGATATATATTATTACTTATAAATAAGAAAGGATAATAAATAGAAAATTATATTTTATATAAGGTATAACTATTTTAAATATATAGTTATACCTTTTAGACTTATTAATATATTTACCTTATTCTAAGTATATATTAATAAGGCCTTAGTAGGACTACTTAATATTATATATATTATTTATCTAAATAATATTCTTATCTACTCCTAGGATAAAAAGTCTTATATTAAAGTTATAAAGGTAGTATTATAATATCCTCGCGAATTTAAACTTTATATTAACTTAAAGAAATATAAATTTATAATAGTAGAAATAGAATTCCTTAACTTTATTATTAGTTATAATAGCGTATATATAAATTTATATAAAGTAGATACTATAATAAAGTAGTTAGAACCTAGGAGTATTAAGGATATTTAGATCTTTTTAGAGTTTACTAATTTCTACTATTATTTTATTAAGTACTATTCTTCTATTACCGCGGCGTTAATAGATTATCTAAAAAATAATTATTTATATATTAAAAATAGAAAGTTAATATTTAGTAATATTATAAGAGTAGTATTTAAGTAGTTAAAGTAACTTTTTTAAGAGGTATTATTACTTATATATTTTAACTTTATAAGAGAAATCTAACTAGAGACTAATACTTTAATTCTAGTTATTATAACTATTTTAGTATAAAAGTTCCTTATTAATATTAAAGGGGTAGAAGTAAAATAGTATCTTATTACCTTCTACTCTTATAAGTTATATTTAATAGAAATAAGATATAAGACTTATAATTAAAAACTACTTATAATAGTTAAAGTATTCTAGATATAAAGGTACTTCTTAAAAGGTAGCTTATACTTAATTATAATAATTCCTAATTATAATAACTTAAGGTATTCCTAGATAATATTATTATTAATAAAGAGATAAGTATATTAAGTAATAAAGCTTATAATATATAACTTTAAAATATATTATTATATAAGTACTAAAAACCTAGCTAATACCCTATTAAGGTAACTAGATTATATATTAATAATAGATAAAGAAGATACTTATCTATTAATATTATAAAATAAGTTAAAGAATATTAGGTATATTCCTTTTAATAAGTATTATATATATAGTATTTATAAAGGTTTATAAGATAATAAGGCCTATAATTATAAATAGTATAAAAGGTTAAAGATAGGGCTTAGAAAGCCTTATACCCTAAAAATAGGGGAGAGTAATATACTCTTAGGGATATAAAGTAGTATAAGTAATAGCATTACCTTAAAGGATAATATAATAGATATCCTAGAGTATACTTAACTAATAATACTTAATCTAAGTAGCTCTTATAAAAAGTATAAGCTAGGAATCCCTCTATTAGATTATATATACTAGGTTTAATTCTTACCTAATATTATCTATCTTAATATCTCTAGTCTTAGCCTCCTAAACTTATCCTTCTTTAATCTACTAGGTATTATTAATATATCTAAAGTCCTAAATAAAGCCTATCTTATAAATCTTATCTAGAACCTAGTTAAGGAGTATATTAAAGCTCTAGATTATATTAATCTTCTTATACTTATTATAACTTATAATATAACTAATTCTAGCGCCTTTAATTTAATCTAAGAAATAAAGATAAGCTACTTAACTAAACCTAATTAGATAATAAGAGAGGATATACTTAATTAATTAATAGAGAATAATAGGTAAGAGTTTATAAAATAGAGAATAATAACTTTCTCTATTAGGAGCTAATATAAAATCTTCTAAGCTTAAAGTACTAAGATATACTTAAGTTATAAGTCTAAATTAATATTAATTTATACTAATTATAGTATATATAGTCTTAAGGTTTTATAAGGAGGATTAGAAAGTAATTCTTAAATAATAAGTATCTTTAATTTTATAAATAATAGAGGTTCCTTACCGTAGTACCTTACTATTAATAGTTAATTTTTAGTGCCCCTTTAAACTTTTAAAGGTTTCTCTATTATAGATATTAAGTAGTAGTAATATAATAGTAGTAGTAATATATATATAAGTAATAGGTAAGTAATAGGTAAGTAATAGTAATAGTAATAGTAATAGTAATAGTAATAGTAATAGGGATAGGTAAGTAATAATAAATTCTACTACTAAAAAAGAGGTAGCTTATAAGAGGAATAAGCGGGGTCTATCTAATATTTAGTTATAAGGTTAGTCTAGTAAGTAGTAGGTATAACCTCCCTATTTAGCTCTATTCTACTAAAGCTACGCGTCTATTAGGCCCTTATAATAAAATTATTAGATATTACTAGCTTAAACTACCTACTTATAGAAGTTAGTCTAGATTAAGAAGTTTAGAATAGTAAAATATACTACTAAGCTATCTACCCTTATAATTATTAACTATATTACTATTTTAAGATATATACTTTAAATTCTACTATATATACCTTTTTATAAATATAAACTATTTATTAATTATTAAGACTACTTATTATTTACTTTTTAAGTTAATTACCTAGTCTATTATCAAAATATCTACTAGATAGTAAGCTCTATATCTCTATCCTCTATACTCTAGGTAATAATAAGATATCTAGTAATTTTATAAGTAAGCACTAATCCTTAGCTTAACGCGCTAAGTCTATCCTTATTAGTATTATCTTACTAAGGGGTTTTAGACTTTTTTATAATAGGGGAAAGAATAAAGGGGAGGGATAATAAAGAATAAGAAGATAAGAAAGGGATAGAATAAATAGGAGGTATAGAAGGATTAAGAGGAATAAAAGTAATAAAAGGGATAGAAGGGATAGAAGATATTAATAAATAAGGGTTTATATAATAAAATAATAGGATTATATTATTATAAAGTATATATACTAATTTTAGTACTAAATAAATAAAAAGTAGCTTTATAAGAGAAGATAGCTAGGATTATACTATTAACTCTTATACCTTAGGCGTAAAATACTATTAATACTATTATAAGTACCTAATCTTTATAGCTATTAAGTAGAATAAACTATGATATTATATAGAATATAAAATATATCTATAAATATTCTCTAATTCTCTATTTATATACTTATAAAATAGGATTTAAGTAACTAATAATAGTAATATAAATATCTACTACTATCTAATATAAGTATCTAGGACTTAGCGCGGGCTTAGATATATAGTTAATATATTAATAATATATATAAATATTATAAGATAATAATTAAATTATATTAATTATTATATTAATATAATTAATAGTATTTATCCCTATATCTTATATACCTCTATCTCTAAGTTTTATAAAATAATATTATGATAAGAGGAAATTATCTTCTTAATAGTAACGCGATATATATAAAAAAATAGTACTTTAAATTATATAAAAGGAACGCTAGCTCTATTATTAAGTACTTATCCTATTATAATTAATCTAGGTATATAAGTTTAATTCCTATTTAATTTTAAATTTTACTATATAAGAGGATAATATTATATAAGGTACTTAGCTCTAGAGTAGTATATATATATCCTATATATATACCTATACTAATAATAATTATAAAAATATCTAATTTATATATAAATATATTAAATTAAATATATATAATATAAAGGCCTAGTTATCTACTAATATAATACTAGGATAGGAGTTTCTCTTACTTATTTTTAATATTTTAAAGCCTTAATATCTACTTATATAGGTAATTAAGAGTTTAGGAGTAATAAATTTAGAAGGGATATTAAATAGTAGATATTAATAGTAACTTATTATAAAAGTAATATTTAACTAATTTAAGAATTAAATCCCCTTATTATTATAAAAATACTATTATATCCTCTTTATAAAATCTTAAAAGTATAAATATTATAATTAGTAGGTATTAAGATTAATCCTTTTAAAGAAGTTTAGTATTTCTTTTTAAGAATAGAATAGTTTAAACTCTCTACTACTTAATAATATTAAATATTCCTTACTTATAAATATAGATATAGGTGTAATATTATATAAATATTATAATAGATTTAAGAGGGGAAGGAGAGAAGATATTATATAATATTATATTAAGTCTCTACTTATAACTTATTAATATATTCTATATTATTACCCCCTTATAATAGTATTATAAGTAGAGGTAATATTAATACTTTTATTAAGTAATTTTTCTTTCCTACTAGGTATTTTATAAGCCTTAACCTTATTATCTTCCTAAATTAATGGGTAGTTATAAAGGCGTAGCTACGCCTACCTTTATAACTTATTTTTATAAAATAATATCTTTATTATCTAGCTTATAATAGTAACTATAAATTATAAGATACTAGCTAGTAGGATTTAAATAGTAAGGTTATAAGTATTTCTAAGCCTTAATAAGTAGTAGCTCTTTCTATTCCTTTATATTAATAACTAGCGTGCCCTTAGAGAAAGTCTCCCCTATATTAATAATAGGTATTTTACCCTTAAAAGAAGCTTATTTAGTAATTTTATTAGGGGCCGTTACCTTTAAGGCTATATTCCTAGTAGGATTTCTATAATAGGTAGGCCTCTTTCTACCTATCTTTAAAGTAGACTTTAAGGTAGGCCTTAAAGGGGGTAAGAGGTTCTTCTATATTAGTAGGGTATTATTAAGGAGGGAATTTAATATTTAATTATTAATTCTATATATATATACTCCTAAGTTAGCTCTAGGTATATTAATTTATAACCTTATAATTACCTATTTAAGTTAGGTATAAGATAGGAATATAGTCTCTTAGAGTAATATAAGTTCTATATCTACTTAGGGCGGTTTTTTACTAGGAGAGTAGGTAACCTTTATATAGGCGGTTTTAATCCCGCGTAGAAGCTAACCTATTAAGGCTTAATACTTAGATTATCCTACTTTATAAAGGCTAGTATATCTAATTAAATTAAATATATTTAATATAGTTTATAATTTAATTATATACTAGTATTTATTAAATACTTTTAATATTTATTAAACTCTATTATACTTAACCTTTATCCCCTAAGTAGATAGTTATAAATAGTAAGCTTAAAATAGGATATCTATTTAGATCTCTTTATTAATATAATATATATTAGAGCTAAATTATAATAAGTTTACTTAATAAATAGGGGTAATAGGACTATATATATATAATTATTATAAGGAAGGGTTTAAGAATAGTAGTAGATTTAATAGATATATCTTATATTATAAGGTTTTAATTTATAACTACCTATAAAAAATTCTATAAAGCTTACCCTTACTCCCTCCCTCCTCCTAATAATAGTAACTATTATAACTAGTTATAGAGAGTTAGGAGGATATTAAAGATATAGATATTAATATTATAATAAAAACTAATAAAGACCCGCTTACTCCTATTTTAAAAGATATTAACTTTAATATAAAGACCTTATTATAAAGCCTACCTAATATTAATATTACTAGGAGCGGGGAGGAAGGAGAGTTAATATACCTATTACTTAACCTTATATATTTAAGCCGGTAGTTAATATCTTTATATATTTAAGTTAAGATATTTATAAAGGCTATTAATTATTATATAAGTATAAGTTATAAGCTTATAAAAGTAGATAAAGATCTTATAAGGCTTAGTAAAGATTTAAATTATATTAATAAAGATAGAGGAGAGTATTACTTATTCTTAAGTATATATAACTATATATTTATATAATAGATATATAAGGAGAAAGTAATTAAAGGTAGTCTTAATAGGTTTTTTTTATAATACTTAACTTAAATATATATATAACTTCTTAAGTTATAAGAATATTAATATTATAATAAAGTTATAAGATAAGATTATACTAGGTATTAATAGGGATAAATAGAATAAATAAACCTTTAAGGTTATATCTAATATTAATAGTATAAAACTAAGAGAATATAATATTATCTATTAAGATATTATTAAGACCCTTAGATTCCTATTAGGCTATTACCTATTTAAGGAGGATATAATATTTAAACTTATATATTAGTTTAATAGTAATAAAAAGTATATATATACTAAGATATATACTAGTAACTAGTAGTAGGAGATATAAGAGAAGCTTCCTATTAGAGCTATTATAGTATTACTATTAATTTCCTTAAATAAAATGGTACTTATATAATATAAGGGTAATCTAGTTATATAATTAGTCTACCTTATTATAGGAAATCTAAAGGTATAAGTATATTAAGCTTAAAAGTAACTAGGTTTAATACTCCTAGTATTTCTACCTATTATACCTAATAATAGTAGTTATATTAAATCTAATATATAGTATAAGTCTATATTAATTATCTTTAAATATAAGTATATAAGTAGTATATCTAGTATAAGCTTATAATATTAATACCTTTTTAGTAATTTAAGATACTATAATTATAAGTCTTAAGATTTTATATATAAATTAAATAATATAATACTACTACCTAGTTATTTATAAGCTTTATAATAGATTATAAAGAATAAGTATTAATTACTAGTATTAAGAAGGGCTAATAATATATAATCTATATAATACTATTAAATTAATAATAGAACCTTAGTACTAATTAGCCCCCCTAAACCTACTCCTCTACCTATTCCTAAATCTAGCGCTAGAAGGCTAAGGATATACTAGAAAATAATAATATATAGGTATATTTAATATAAAACTTCGCCTAGTTATATATAATAATAGATATATATATAAGAATACTTATTAATATATTATATTAACTCCTAAAGGGCGCGGTTAACTATTTACTTAAATAAGTTATTCTTACTATTAAGGGTAGCGTACCTAGTACTAGGAAAATAAAGGGGTTTAAAGGGATATTAAAGGAGGTACTAGGGAAGGTATAATTAGATAAAAGATTCTATAATATTCCTCCCTTTTATAACCTAAATTTTTTTAAGTATTATAATATTATTATATAATAGATAGGTAAGGACTAATAAGCTATTATATAATAACTTATACTAGTAATTACTCTACTATTTATAAATTTATATAGTTTAAAAATTAAATATACCTAGGTACTAGTAGACTTTATCCTAATTACTTAATATTAGTTATATAATAATAAAATACTAGGATATCTTAAAAACGCGCTATATTAATTTAATAAATTTAAGACTTATTTTAACTAGTATAAGCCAATTAATAAAGTAAACCTAGGTAGCTATTTTAATATATTAAAGCTCTATATAACAATATATTATATAGAGTAGATTTAATAATTTAATATTATAAATAACTATAATAGTAAATATAAAGAGGTAGTATATTACTATCTAATTAAGGCTTTCTTTAATTTAATTAATAAGTAAGAAAACTTTTAAGAATAACTTATATACTATGCTACCCGCTACTTATAAATACTAGTTATAAAGGATAACCTATTTTAATTTATAATAAGGCTATCTACCTTAAGAAGGGTAGACCTTATAATTAAGGTACTAATGCTTAATTATAAAGTTAAATTATTATATTTTTAATATAAAATTAATAGGTAGTAAATATAAATAGTTTTAACTACTAGACTAAATAATAGGGTCTAATATATACTATTTATACTATAATAGTATTTATAAGTAGAGGGCCTTATTAAGATACTAGCCGTCTTTATATATTAATATTAAGAAGAGATAGATAAGAGGATTATAATTAATAAAAATATAAATAAAAGGGAATATAATTCTAAGTAGGTAGATATATACTTTATCTACCTATATCTATTAATAAGATACTAGAAACTAGATAGGAAAGATTTAGAAGATATAAAGAATCTTATTATTAATAATATAATATATATAATAAACTAGTAGAATTAGGGAAAGTAGAGACGCGATTATATCCTAATATAGGAATTAAGGCCTTAAGCTTATATAACATTACTTTATAATTAAAGGCCTACTAAGCTTTAACTTCTTATAATAGTATTAAATATAAGGTATCTAACTACTAAGGGTTAACTATTAAAGTATAATAGAGCCCTTATAAATTTCCTAAGAATTTATAAAGGGGGGGCTCTATATAAGATCTATAGAATAGTAGAAGTAGAATTATAATTAATTAATATAACTACTAATTTAAGGATACTTAAAGCGCGTTAACTTATCCCCTTAATAAGAATTATAAAGAGTATATATATTATATTAATATATATAAGAAAGGATATAAGAAGTAATAATATAGCTTATATTAATAATTATATTAACTAGGACTTATATAATATAATATATAATAAGAACTCCCTCTAATAAACTAGATAAGTAATAAAATAGAAGGCTATTCTCTTTAAGCTAATAAAAGATAGTAAATTATTTACTAGATAGATAAAACTATAATTTAAGTATTTTTCTTTTCTTAATTATTAAATATAAGAAGGCTTAATATATAATACTATAACTATAATATAATAATATCCTACCTTTTATTCTTCTTTATTAAGGATATAGAATATAGTATTTTATATTATAATACTAGAGTAGCCCTAGCTATAAAGTAATATAATAGATACTTTAAATATTATAATAGGGAAGTAATATAATAATACTTAAATAATATTATATTTAATATTTATATTTATAATCTACCTAGAGGTAGGGATAGAATATAAGTAATAGACTTTTTATAATATATATATAATAATTTATTAAGCCTATAAAAGTTAGCTACCTAGACTAGATTTAGTAGGAATAAACTCTAGGGATTTTAATAATATAAGATAGTCCGCTAAGATTATAAAGGATATACTAGAAATTAATAAAACTACTTATATACTTCTTCTTACCTAATTATAAAAGTAATTAGAATTTATAAGACTACTAGGTTAAAGATTAAATATAAAGAAGGTAAAAGACTACTTATAATCTAGGTTTATTAATATATATAAAGAGTTTACTTATATATTTAATAATATCCCTAAATAATAAAAGGATTAATATCTCCTCTTCCTTACCTAATAAAATAATTATAATTAGAGGAGATAGATAAGGGCTAAATAACGCCGTAGGGATAGTAAAGAAGATTATAGAATATTAAGTACTAAATTATCTGAGGATTTAAATAAGAGACTATAATTTATATACTTAATTAGGGAACTTAATTAATATATAAGTTCTATTTATTATACTATATTATATATTAATAATAATACGGATAAAAGTATAATATATATAACTTAAGATATTTAAAAGAGTAATATATATATAAAACTACTAGATATAGATAACCTTAACTTTAGAAAGTTTAAGGCCCTAATTAAGTCTAACCTAGGTTATAATAAGATAAAGGATACTATTATTTATACCTACCCTAGGTTACTAAGTATTATTATTACTAATAAATAGGAATAGAGGGTAGCGCTAGTAGAAATATATACTTAAGGTACTAAGCGCTTTACTTTTAATATATAGGGTTTAATAGCTACTAAATAATATATAATATATATTAGAATAAGTCCTATATATAATATTAATAAATAGTTTTAATTAACTAGAGTCTAGATAGTATTTATAATAAGGCGCCCTATACTTAAATATAATAAAGATATTATATTTAAGAGTAATAATAAGTATTACTAGTAATAACATTCCTTATAAATAAGTAGTATAAGTTACTAATATTAATATACTTAATATAAACTAAAGTAATATTAGTTAGTTTATTAAATCCTATCTAGTTTAATTAACTTAGCTTAGCCCCCTAATACTATACTAAATAAGTTAATTTCCTAATAATTTAGGGGTTTTCCCCTTCCCTTAATTATAGTATTTTTAAATTTATTAATAATATAATCTACTACTTCTTCCTTCTATCTACTTATAAGAATATAATACCTATTCTTTATATAATATTAATATAATATATAAGAGGGTAAGACTACTATCTTAAAACGCGTAGTACTTAGTTACTAATATAACCTAACTCTAAAATTATAGGATAGATAAAGGATATAATTATAATAGGTAGAATAATAGGTAATCTACTAAGTTATTAATTTCTAATAATAATAATAATTATAAGTAATTAAGTAATAAAGAGAATAAGTAACTTTAAGTTAAAAAGAAGTAAAAATATATTATATCCTCTATTAATAATAGATATATATAGATAGGGGTACCTATCTTATACTATACTATAATTATCTACTAATATAATCTAAGGAGAAATTAACTATTAATAAGTCCTATTATAAGAAGTCTAGTAGGGGGAGTAAGTAATATAATCCCTAATATCCTATTAAACCTTAATACTAATAAGTATTATTATAATAGTAATAAAATAGGACTATATCTCTAGTAAGATAAGAAATATTATAATAAAGTAGTCTCTTATAAGATATATACTATTATTATCCCTAATTATATAAAGTATTTAAAGGTAATAATTCTTTTTAATATAACTAAGAGCCTAGGGAAGGGAAGAGAGATAAGATAATCCTATATAACTAAGTAGTTAAATAAAAGTCGCGTAGAATAAAGTAATTAAAAGGTTAGGGCTTAAGATTAGAAGTAAATTAAATAGGGTAGATAGTATACCTATTAAAGTTAAAGCCTAAAAGGTTAGTATAATATTTATAATTACCTCTTATCCTAATTAAACTAAGTACTAGTTTATTAACTTATTTAGAGAATAGTATTTATACTCTTTAAACCTTATATAAGTTATAATAATATTAGTATATAAATAAGATAGCTTATAAGAGGAGGTAATTATATAAGCTAAAGTATTATTAAACCTCTTAACTTTTATATATTATAATATAAGTTACCCCTCTATCTAATATTAGTTCTAATTATATATTAGGTTTATAATAGAAAGGGTAAATAGGTAAGTCCTATCCTAATAAAAGTACTTATAAATATAATATATAAATTAATAAAGACTAGTTTTATTAATAAAAAAAAGTATAAGGAAGTTTTTTAACCCCCTACCTAATATCCTATTAATTTTTATTATAATAATAGTAGGATATTATATATCTAAATACGCGCGTAGTAATTATTATATTAAAAAATTTAAGGGTAAAAGGGCCTAGGGTATATAGCTAGCTATCTTACTATTATATATAGATATATAATATAGAGCTAATTATATACTATTATAAGGCGCTAGTAAATAATACAATATATATAGGATAACCTAGATAATAACCTTTATAAGAGCTATATTTATAAGCTTTACTTAAAAGGGATAGGGGATATACTTTATAATATTAGGGTTATAAATAAAAATAAAAATAAGGTAAATAGGAGGGATATTAATAGTAGTTAACTAGATAAACTACTACCTTTAAATAATTTAGATAATAATAAATATTATAGTCTTTTAAGTATTTAAGGTAGGTATTTTTAACTAATTAATATAAAGAGGGATATAATAGTTAACTTAAAACTATATAAGGTAATAATCCTAGTATTAATTAAATATTACTAAATAGCTCTTTAGAGTATAAGTATTAAACCTTAATACCGCCGTCCTTATATATTAGTAAGGCTTAAGAGGAAATAATTAATAATATAATTCTACTTACTCTATCTATTAATATATAGCTAACCGCTTAAATTAGATAAGATAATAACCTCCCTCCTCTCCTTTACTCTACCTTAAAACGCGGATATATATTACTAAGTAAATTAAAGATAGATAATAGGTAGTAACTTATAAGATATTATATATTATATATAATAAAAGGAGAAGATCTACTTATAAATTAAAGCGCTTATAAGTCCTAGTTAATAGAGGATTTCTAAGGTATATTTAAGTTAATATAACTAGATTAGATATAATATAAGATAGTAAGGGGTAGTAATATAATTATTATAAATAATAATAAGAGTAAATATATAAGGTTTAAAAAGTAGGTTAGAAGAAAGTTACGCGTAGAAATTAACTAGAAAGTAGTAAGTTCTAAGAAGAGAATCTATAATATAAGGAGGTTAAGTAGGTAGAAATAAGTATATTAAAAGGTAGTTTATAAATACTAAGTAAATAGTATAATAAATATATATTAAGTATTATAAATATAATTTTATATATTATTAATAATAGTACTAGTATTAATATAAGTAATAAATTAGGGTAGTATAAATAGATTATTATAGTTAGAATAGGTAGATAAATAGTAATTCCTAATAATAATACTACTTATAATAATAGTATAAATAACGCTATTAAAGGAGTATATAGGATAGGTAGATATAATAATAATACTACCTAATATAATTATAATAATAATAGCGCTAATTCTAAGAAAGGTATATTTATTAAATACTAAGTAGGTAGTATAAATATTAGTTATAATATTTAATAAACCTTTTTTATAAATATTATCTAAATTATAATATCTAGTTTATACGCCCTAATGAATAATTAGAAAATTAAGCGCGCTTTTAATATTATAGAGGTATAAATAGTAGCTTATAATAATTAGAGGTATTATAATAAGTTCTAAGGCTAATATATAAGTATATTAGTTATATATATATAATATATATATTTTTATATTTTATAGGTTTCCTAGTTTACTAATATAAAAGAGTTACTTTAACTATTTAAATACTACTCTTATAATATTACTTAATATTAACTTTTTATTTTTAATATATAAATAATTATTTTTAGATAGTCTATTAATATTATAATAATAGAGAAATAATATTTAATAAAATAATAGTAGAGATTAATAAATCTTAAAAAGATTTAAATATCTTTAATACTCTTAAACTCTAGCTATTTTATTATAATATCTATTCTATATAAATTTATATATATACTATTATAATTAATAATAAAGCTAAGAAATTCTACTTTTATTATTATAAATTTATATTTCTTTAAGTTAATATAAAGTTTAAATCTATAAAAATATTATAATATTACTTTTATAACTTTATTATAAGACTTTTTATCTTAAGAGTAGATAAGAATATTATTTAAATAAATAATATATATAATATTAAATAATCCTACTAAGGCCTTATTAATATATATTTAAAATAAGATAGGTATATTAATAAGTTTAAAAGGTATAATTATATATTTAAAATAATTATACTTTATATAAAATATAATCTTCTATTTATTATCCTTTCTTATTTATAAGTAATAATATATATCTTTAAGATTTAACTTAACTAAGTACTTAATATTTTATTAATTAATAAAAGTAAATAGTAGTTTTTAATTATAATCTTATTAAGTACTTTATAATTAATATATAAATATAATATTCTATCCTTTTTTAATATAAAAAGAATAAATATACTTATTAAACTTATAAAATAATAAATCTATCCCTTTTTTAAAGCTTATTTAAAGTACTCCTTTAATACGCGTAACTCTTTCTTTAATAAGTTATAAAGTAAGTTAAAGGGAGGTTCTTTATTCTCCTTTATATTAATTATATAATTATAATATATATAAATTAATAGTACCTTAATATTCTTAATTAAGAAAATATCTTAAAATTCTTAAAATTTTAAAGGGAGCTTAACTTTAAATAGTAGGTTTTTATTATCTACTCTTGAGTATATTATAATAAATATAATATTATTAAGCTACTCCTTTAAAGCTTTAATAATATTAAAGTATTCCTTAATACTACTTTTCTTAATAGGGAATTACTAGTTTTATATAAGTTAATCTACTTAAGGATTTTATTCCTTTAATTATAAATACTTAAAGTAAAAGTTATAATTAAAGTTTATTATTATATAAAAGGCGCCCTTATAATATTATATAATATTATTAAAATTAATAAGTTTAATTTTTCTTATATAAGAATTTAATAATAATATTAAATTCTTAACCTTATTATATAAGGTATTATTAAAGTTAAGGTCTATTTCTTAATTTTACTCCTTATATATTAATATAATTAATATCTACTTTAAAGTTAATTAATATAATAAATTCTCTTTATAAGCTTTTAAGCTCTGTTTATATTATAATAATAAGTTATTATATCTACTTCTTCCCTTATATTATAATAATAGATATAATTATAATACTTAAGGATTTTTTAAATTTAAGCCTTTTTTAATTAACTTATTATTAAATATCTTATTAATTATAAGCTTATTAATTATAATATTTATAATTATTAATTTTATACTTTAATAATCCTTAGTTATATATTCCTTCTTCTAATAAATATAATACTTAATAATAGAAAGGTTAGGCTTAGGCCTTTAAAAAAGGTATAATAATATATTAATAGTACCCTACCCTTTTTACTTTATATATAAGCTATTATCTCTTTACCCTTAGAAATTTCCTCTTCCTCTTTAAGGATATTAACTTTTAGTAAGAGTATTATCCCTTTAATCTTTATATATAAGTAGTATTATATAAGGCTCTAATTATTTAATATAATAAGAGTATCCCTTATCTTGAAGATATTAAGTTATATTATAAATTAATTATAAAGATCTTTATATAATTTATTTAAAAGGTTATTATAAAGTATATACTCTATTAATAACTTAAATTATCTTTTTAACTTAATAAGGTAATTTATAAAGTTTATAATCTTTTAATATTCCCTTTATTTAACTTTTAAGTAGTACTTATTAATTATAAGATATTAATTTTAAAGATCTTTTATTTAATTTATTAAGAAATTATTAAAGTATTTTTAAGACTATTTATTGCGATTACTATGTATTTGCATGCTATTTACATTAGAGCGATACCTAAATAGGCTTAGCGTCCGTCCTTTCTATAAAGACGGATTTCTTATATATAGAGAATATATCTTTTACCTACTATTTATATTTAAACGTAATAAATAGTAGTACTACCTTCTAGCTACTACTAAGTACTATTGACTGTCTTAGTATATTAAGATTATATACTAGCTCTTTAAGTACTAGCTCTTTAGAGTACTACTAGCTATACTAGCACCAGCTCCTAGAGTACTAGTCCTCCCCTAAAGCCTTCCGTAGCGGCATTAGTCTATTAGCTACGACAGCAGGCTTATCTTTTAATTTAGAAGCTATTAGTAAGACGTCTATTAGCATACCGGTACCAGCTTTATAAGTACTACTAGCTATATTAGCACCAGCTCCTAGAGTACTAGGTCCCCTTATTTAGCCTTCCGTACTATACTATCTATCCTAAGTCTATTTAACCTTAGACCACGCTATTTATAAGAGCCTTCCTAAGCGGTAAACCACCCTATATACCGCTATTAAAGCCTCTACTAGATAAGGGCCTATTTTATTACCTATAGCTATTATCTAATAGTATCGGGATTATCTACTTAGAAGGAGAAGTAGGCCTTTCTATATCATTTAAAGACAGCGGGACTATTAGATATTATAGACAAGATACTAATAAGGCCCTTATTATTTAGAAATACTATACCCCTTAGTAATTATAGTTAGGTACTATCTGAGAATTCTTATTTACCGCTCCTTCTAGAGAAAGTAGTAATAGGCTAAAAATCTCTACTAGGTTAAAATCCCTTATCTACGATAATATAGACGCTCTAGGCTTTTTAGACGTATAACGTACCGAAATATCTAATATTATAGCCTAGGCTATAAAGATCTTTAATAAGACTTAGGTAGCTCATCGTATCTTCCGGCCTAAAGACGTTAGCTATTTTAGTCCTAATTCCCTCGTAACGTCTATTAAAGAAGAAGGTAGTAATATCTACTACGACGTCTTTAGCTTCACCGATTATCTACGTTTTAAGGCTAATAGTATAGATATAGACGTTATAAGATAGAATATTAACGCTTACTTACTTAGTACTATAAAAGACTAGTATAATAATAAACTAGATTAATTAAGTAAATGCGGTCTATAATATACTCTAAATAGTATTATTAAATAGTATAAGTTATTATAAGAATATTTCTACGATTTATTAAGATCCTTATTACCTATAAATATATAGCTATAGCTATAGCTATTCGACCTAAATAAGTTTATTAGAATATTAAACACCTAGTAAGACTATACTAATCCTATTACGGACACGATAGCCTTATATACCTATAATAAGGTCCTTAGTACACTCTTACTAGCTGAGACCACTTAGCCTACTAGAGTTATTACCTAAAAGGCTTCTTTAGAACTACTACTACCAAAGACTTCGCGTACTAAAGTAACTATAAACGAAGAAATATCGTTAATTCCCCTTACTATTAATAGCGGAAAATCCTATTTAGATTTATTAACTACTTTAGACGTTAACTATCTAATAACTATCTAGGTTATTAATTAGGCCCTATAGAAGCCGTCCGCCTATATTATTAAGAAGGTACTATAGAAGCCTTCTATAAAGCTACTAACAAGGACCTTAATAGTAACTTATAGTCCTACTATCCCGCACGTTCCTATAATACCTATCGCTATAAGTAACGGGGATCTACGTACTATAGTTACTAGCTACTATATATAATTAGATAAATAGCGTAATAAATATCCTCTAACTAAGATAATACGGTAATAGATACCCTTATATCTATTATCTATTAAATAAGGTCCTTTATATCCTATTACCGGCTACGCTACCTACGTACTACATAGCTACTGTAGTATAACTACTATAGGAATTCGGATTCAGTATATATTAGTATTTAGCGTTACTTATAGCGGAATTTTGCTACGGATAACATCTATAAGACGTCCTAATTAGTTAGGAAGTATAATACATTTATAACTAATAATAGTATATACTATTAGGGTAATAGCTTTTATTTTATTATTAGTATTTATTGTAATTACTATGTATTTATATACTATTTATATTAGAGCGATACCTAAATAGGCTTAGCGTCCGTCCTTTCTATAAAGATAGATTTCTTATATATAGAGAATATATCTTTTACCTACTATTTATATTTAAATGTAATACTATTTATCCTTTAATATATCCTTTATATACTTATATTATATAACCTTAGGGTCTAAGGTTATATATTATAACGCGTATTAGATTTTTATAAAGTTATTAAAAAAAAATAGGTTATATTTATTTTATTTATTTTATTTATATTATTAAACTATTTTTAATATTTTTATATTAACTTCCTATTATATATATATAGGTCCTACAGCCTAAGAATATAAGTTTTATATTAAGGATATTTTAATTCTAATTCTTTTATTAATAATAAGTAATAGTAATAACCCGCTTAAGTAGTATTATTAATATATATTTCTTACTCTAACTCTTATAAATATTATTATAAATCTTATATTTATTACCTTTTAAAGACTTCTTCTTTAAGTTTTTATATCCTTTATAATAATACTTTTTAGGTTCTAAGTAGTAGGGACTAGGTTTATATACTTAGTAGCTACCCTTAGATAGTTAGTTATAATTATAATATATCTATTATTAATTTATTAATTAATTTTTAAGACTTACTTTCTTTATAAGCTTAGTCTCTTATATTTAGGTAGGTTATTTATACTAGTTAACTAACCTTTTTACCTTATACTTATAATAACCCTTCTCTACTTATCTTACTAATAGTTAGGCTGATATAGAATCTACTCTACTTTATACGTTTCACTTAGCGATAGCGGAATACTTCCGCCTCCCTAATACTTTATTATTCTTAATAGGCTTAATAGCTTTCTTAATTAATTAATCTATATAAATTAAAAGAGTCCCTATTAATATAGTAGTAATACTATATAAAAGGCTTTATAATACTAATTAATTATCTTAAACTACTAAAAATACTAAAGCTACCCTTATAGTACTAATAATCCTTAAAGTCCTCTAGTAGTATAGAGAAGCCTATTTCTCTATAACTAATCTATCTCTATTTATTACTATCTATTATAATAGCGACGAGCCCTAATAGTATACTCTACTACTATACTTAGGTATAACTTTATACTACTTTAACTTACTATTAAAGGCTTTAATAGCCTCTTTTATTAAATTCTATATAAGTATATCACTTTTCTAGGGTTTCTTCCCTAAGATCTAAGAAGCCTTTCTCTAAAAGGAAGCTATTAAGGTAGCTTAACTACTACTACCCCTTGATTATTATCTTATTACCTTAGTAAATTAAATCTATAAGTTCGTCTAGGATACTAGTAAAGTATATATTCACGAGGTACCGGAGACTATTAGGTATTATATTAATTATATTATTACTTATTATAAGTATCCCTTATAACTAGGGATCCCTAAGTTAAGTAATCGACGTACTACCTTAGTAGAACTACCCTTCTATCTATTTAATTAGGCTACTAATAGCCCCGCCTTTTAAAAAGCGGTTAAATATTTTATTAAGAGTACTAAGTAGTACTAAAGTCTCTTATAACTCTTATTATATTTTATAAAGTATTAGCTACTATTAACCGGGAATAGTCCTAAGAGATTCCTATTAATTATAGTTAAAATACCTACTATATCTTCTACTCTTACTCTATCTAACGTAGAATCATTTATAAGAATACCCTTAGTAATATTAAGTATTACGCCGCCGAATTTTAATACTAATCCTATAACTTATAGGACTTCTTCTAAAGAAGTTATATATAAATAGCCTATTAGACTAGCCTAATATCTAGTAATAGGTAAGAATATTAGTTTTACTAAGGCTTAGCGTACTAAGTTATAAGAAATAATTACTAGTATTATACTACCAGCCCTACTACTAGCGCTAGGACCGGTAGATCCTAGTATACCTCCTAGAGTACCTTATAATAATAGTGTTCCCCGCTTTAATCCTAATAATATTAGATATTTTAATCCCTTTTATAATAATAAATCTATAAATACCGCCTCTAATATTAAATATACTAGTAAGACTACTTATTTTTATAATATTTATATATTTATAAACTATATTAAGGATATTATTTAAGTAAGGGGTAATACTATTATCCGTACGAACCTTTAATTATATCTTTAAGGAACTACCTAGGGATAGTATACTGCTAAGCTTAGAGAAGGGGATAAACATCTTATTACTTATAATATTAATAAATAGTATTATTTATTAATATAATAGTAGAAGGCCCTACGTTATATTAGTATAAGCACGCTAATCTATAAGAAGTATACTATATAAGATACTTCTTAATAGAGAGAGCCTTAGGAGTACTCTTAAACTATTATAAGAGTAGCTAAGGATTTAGAGATTAGGGTAATAAAGGATTATATTCTTCTTATCTAGTATAAACTTAATATAGAATTCTAGTGTAATATTCTTAAACCTAGTAATAATATTAACTATAATAAGTTCCTTACCTTATTAGATTATAAGAAGTATTAATAGTAGAATTATATATCTTAATACTTAAAATCTTATTAGCTATCTTAATAAAAATAGCGCGGTAGGTATTAATCTCCGTTTTAATCTTCTTAGTCTTAATTTTAGTCTCTATTTTAGTCTTAATCTTAATAGCCTTTCTAGTAGTTACTACGTTTTTAATTATAGTTACAAATTAATAATAATGCTTACTATTAATATTAGAAGCCTCCTCTAGGCTATTAACCCTATTAAGGCTATTAAAATTAGGGTAATTAGGGCGTAAACGTCTATACCCTCCTAGTATAACTTATAAGGCTTTAAATAACGGCACCAGCCCTGCTAAACGGGTTTAATTTATTTAATAAGTAACCCTAATAAGGTCCTTAATACTAGGGGAATTAAAATTAAAACTAGAATTAGAATTAAGGAAATTACTTTCCCTTTAAACTATGAGGGGAATAATAGTAATAGCCTCTAAGACCTCTATAGGTCTATTAGGCCGCTATTAAGGAAGCCTTTAAGGGATAGCCCTCTTAGAGCCCTTAAGGTTATAAATAGGAAGGTTTATACTAGGAGTTCGCTTATAAGCCCTCTAATTTCTACTAGGAAGGTTCTTATAAACTATCTTAGGAAGAGACCTCCTAGTATTATTAGGTATTTATAATAGAAGATATTAAACTAGATAATAGTTATAACCTTAGAAACTATTTCTTAGCTACTAGTCTATCTCTAGATTATAAATATTATTATTACTATCTAAGATTCCTATTAAAGAATAAACTCTTTAATTATCTTTATAACTAGTACTAGAAGGCTACCTTATTAAAGCCTTTTATAGTTATCTTAAAGCCTTCTATAATTAATCTACTAGTAGTAGATACTCTAGTAAATACTAACTTAGTAAGTTATTCTATAAGGGGTCTTAATATAATTATTTTATTAGTGGTAGTTATATAAGGGATAGGTTATACTTTTAAGAACTATTATTATACTATTATAGCTATTAAGTAGACTATTAATAGTAATAATATTAAAGTCTATTCTAATCTAGGATATATAATATTAAATATAGATATAACTTTTATTCCTACTAGTATAGAAATTAAAACTATGCCCTTTAATATCCCTATTAGGGGCCTTAGTTCTAAAATTTATTATTCTAATAAATTTACTATTATAACCTTCTTTCTCTATAACTTAGTTAGTAAAAAGCCTTCTATTATACGCATTTCTAGAGAAATTTATATAGTTAATAACTTAAAGGCTAAAATACTTATAAGAGTAGATATTCTTACCCTAAAAGTTATAGTATTAAATTTCGTAAAATAATAAATTAATATTAGTAGCTATTAAAATATTAAAATCCTAATAAGTACTTAAATTCGCTCTTTACTAGTAAAACGAGTAATTAAGAATAAGAAAAAATTCTTAATTCTTATAAAGACCACCGCCTTAGTAGCTATTATCTTTAATAGGACTTTACTAGATAATTAAGACCTACTCTTTATACCTTTATATAATCTTAATCTTAGATACGCTAGTAGTATATTTACTTATATTATTAACGCTTCTCTTAAGAAGGTCTTTATTAAGAATAATACTAATAAGGATATCTTTATTCCTAGGAAGGTAAGATTAGGTATTATAAAAGAGTTTAATTATAATAGATATTTTATAGTTAACGTATACTACTCTAGCCTTATAACTAATAGTTAGCGTAATAGTTAGAAGGGTAAATAGGCTAAAATCGCTATAATAGCTACTATATTAGCTATATTAGCTATATCCTTATTAATTATAATTAATAAGAAGGCTCTTATAATATTTATAATATCTATTATATCTACTAATTAGGCTCTTTCTATAAAGTTAAGTACTATTATTAATCCTAGTCTTAAGAATACGCTTAAGAATAGAGTTAGAATTTATAAAGAACTATATATCGCGGATTAACTAGCAGATATTATTAATTCCTACTAGGATCTTTTTATAAATAGTAGGAGCATGGTTAATATCCCTAAGGAGTAATAAATACTAATTCTATTAAAACTAAATATATTATCTAAGCCTATATAAGTATATCCTCTTAAGTAAAAAGATAAAGATATTATTAATAAAACCTTTAGTAAACTTTAAGCCTAAGGAAAACTTATATAAGTAGATTAGCCTACCCTATTTAACTATCCCTACTTTATAATTTAGCGTAATACTCCTATTAAGTAAAAAGGCCGTATTATAATTAATATATAGGAGCTTAATAAAATCATAGAGAATAATATATATCTACTCCCCTTATAAGCTAATATAATAATACTAATATAAGGTTATTAATATATAATAGTTATTAATATTATAAGATAGTTTTATTAATTCTATATCTAGGTTAAGGATTATTATAAGCTTATAATTATAAGCTATTATAGCTAGGAGTAGTCTTTAATAGCCCTTATAAGTTATAAGGGCTCGCCTCTATATATCTAGCGCTAGACTAATACTATTCTCTAGTAATACTAGGCGTTTACTAAAGCCTATATTAATAATATTATTATCTACTTATATACCTTATAGGAATATATTAAATATTTATATAAGGTCTTTAATCTATTCTAGAAGAAGTATATAAGCCTATTACTATTAAAGTCGTATATTAACTACCCCTCTATTACTCTACTAGGCTAGTATATTAATAGCTTAAGGATATTTATAATAAAAGAGAAAATCGCGGCTATTACCTTACTATAATTTTTATAAAATTTAACTAACCTAGAAATATTTCTTAGACTAACTAGTTAGCTCCGTTTATTAATTAAGAGATATATATAGAGGGTAGACCCCTTATAAAAGAGAAAGGTAGTCCTTAATAAGGGCCTTAGTATAGGTATAAAGGGTTATATATAGAAAAGGAAGGTAATTAGGGTAATTTTCTATAAACTTATATAAGAGGAGCTTAGCGCTTTTTATAATTTATAGGAGGCTTTTAGGACTCCCTAATTTCTTATCTACTATAATCGTAATAGGGTTTTATATATAGATCTAGATACCTTAAAAGTAGTAGGATTTACAGCTATTATATACTATATAAAGGGAGATCCTATATAGTAATTAAAGCCTTTCGCGAGGACTAATATATAGCCTATTATATTTTTTAGTTACTATCTTAATAATACGGAGAAGAACTATTAGCCTATTAAATTAGAAGTTACTAGTATTATATAAGTTATTAGGAAGGTTTAGTATATAATTAAATTAAATCTATAACTATCTATAATTATCTATACTAATTATTCTATTATAATCCTAATATTAAAATAATTAATATTAAGGACTACGAGTATAAATAAATTAAATCTACGACTTATATAAGCCTCTTAGTACCTTTCTTTATTTAACTTAGAATTATATTATAAATCCGGGAAATTGAATATAATTCCTAATATACTATTAAGACTTTAAATAACTAACTCTAAGAATTCTAATTTATTAGATAGAATTCTTAATATTCTTTTTATATCCTATAATAGTCTTTCTTATAATGCCGAAGACTTTAATAGCCCTACTATCTACTATATAATAAATATAGAGATAATAGAGGATTTTAAATCTTGATTATAAACGGGCTATTAGAATAACGACTAATAGTAAAAGATCCTTAATATACTAAAGCCTCTTATAAATAGTAATCTAGATATAATTCTAGAATATAGTAAACCTAGGATATTATTTATTCTTAGGGATAGGCTTATTTATTATATTAATAGCGAAAAAAGGTAATATTTATATATTCCTCCTATTATAAAGAAGGAACTCTTTAAATAAGCCCACGACTTTTTTAATTATAGTGGTTATTATAGATATTATAACTAACTTTCTTATACGGTATATATCTAATATCTAGCTAGGAATCTCTAAGCCTATATTAGCTATTACCCTTAGTACTAACTTAATTAAATAAGAAGACATCTATTATATAGGGAATAGGTCCTTATACTAACACCGCTTATACTATTTTATATAATCGTGATAGACTTTATAGTTATCCTACCTACTATACTATTAGGTATAAATTACCTACTAATAATTACTTATAAGTTCTTAAAGAAGGTCCTTCTTATACCTAGTATTAACACTTAGAAGGCCCTTAGTAGGCCTAGGTTATAATCTTATTATTACTATCCTATAACTAGGGAATTCCGCGTAGTATTATTAGTAATTAAGATCCTTAATTTATATTAGACTTTTAGCGGGAAGTCTTTAAATATCTTAGCGTTAAATTCCTTATATTTATAGCCTATTACCCCTAGACTAATAGATAGAGCGAGCGTACTAACTAGATTATAAAAATCACTATATAATTCTACCTTACCTACTATCTAGATACCTAGAATTAATAAGATTATATACTCTTATATATCTAGGCTAATATTAATAACTCCCCTACTATTATAAGATATACTCCTAATAAGCTCTATTATAGCTTTAGGGTAAATAATAGTATAAATATACTAGTAATTAGTAATATCCCTATAGAAGCCTTTAACAGCTTACGACTTACCTACTAGGAATAGGTAGAAGATATTATAGCCTTTAGTAATATAATAATAAAGTCTTAGTATAATAATAAATATAAAAGTTTATAATTTAAAGAAAATAATGTCTTTCTCTATTTATATAAAGGATATAAAATCCCTAGCGTTACTAATAGGAAGCTCTTATAATAATATACCGGTCCTTTTAGGATTTTATAAAAGGTAGGATTACTCGCTTATTAGCTTAAGCTACCCCTTATAATATATATATAGCCGGTAGTATTAGTAGTACAGCTTAAGCTAAAAATAGACGGGGTAGATCTATATAATAGGACTTTTAGTAATAGGCCTCTACCTATTACCCCTAAGGATAGGGCTATTTATAAGGATAAGTATAAAATTAAGAGATTACTAGATAAGAGGTATTTAAGAGGAAAGACTTAGTACTTAGTTAAATAGGTTAGTTATAGTAATAAGGATAATTTATAGTATAACCTTAAGGATTTATCTAAGGCTAGTAAATTAGTAAAAGCGTATAAGGATAGATAATTACCGACGTCCTGATTATAGTTAACTAATAGGTCCTAGTAAACGGGGTCGTTTACTTTTTCAATTTTGCTGGTATACTAGTAGTAATACTACTAATATAGAATCTGCTCTGCTTTATACGTTTCGCTTAGCGATAGCGGAATACTTCCGCCTCCCTAACACTTTATTATTCTTAATAGGCTTAATAGCTTTCTTAATTAATTAATCTATATAAATTAAAAGAGTCCCTATTATAAGCTACTACCCTTAAATAGGGTAGAGTAATTAGAATATAAGGGTACTATGTAATAATATAGCTATTAAGTATTATAAATAGTATAAATATATATATATATATATATAGAACTCTCTATTCTTATTAATAGTAAGACTAATTACTACCCTTCCCTTTAAGGGGAATTCCCTCCTCTATATACTATAGGTAAAGGGGTAGCGTAGCGCTACTACGTACTATAGACGCCACATCGATAGTAGTACTATATTCCTAACTAGTATTCCTAACTAGTCCTTATATAAAGCCTTAATATACTAAAGACTCTTACTATTATAATACTTCTAGGCTTAAGGCCTTATAAAAGGAGATAAATTTATCTTTAAAGAGGACTTTAATAAGGCTATTAACTACTTATTTATAAATTCTAATATATTCTAACTTAATATTATTAATAGTAACTTATTCTTATATATAGTAATATTAGATATTAATATACTTTATATATATATAAATTTAAAGGTTTTCAACTAGGGTAATAGCTCCTTAATTATTATAATAAAGTATTATAATAATAGGTTAATAGGTATACTTAAAGAGATCTAACTTAATAAAGAGTTATTAGAGTTAAATAGCTTCCTTTATAACTTATATCTAACTTATATATTCTACCTTATAACTAGATAGGGTAATAGTAGGCTATTCCTTTAATAATTAACTTATTACTCTATTATTAATATTAAAAATATAACTTATAATTAATTATTAAATATCTTAATTAATTATACTTTTATAAAAAGTAAGTTATAAGTTAATTATACTTTAAAGGTAATAAAAAATCCTTTTAATAGCTATTTAATATAATTAATTTAAATTTAATTTATATCTACTTATTATTAAGATTATAAAGGTAATAAATATCTAGCTTAGTCTTTAATATAATATATATTAGGGAGCTAATAATTAATTAATACTCCTTTTAAAAAATATTAAAGATTATATAATCTTCTTTAAATACTTATAATTTATTTATATTTATTAGGGTTATAATAGGGTTATAATAGGGTATAATTCTTATATATTAAAGTCCTTTAATACCTTTTTAATATAAGCTTTTTAATTTAATTATAATACTTAATTTACTTAATCCTCTTTAAGTTAATATACTTAGATAGAAGGAATATAAGTTAAAGTTAATTATTTAAAAATATTTATTAAATATAACCTTAATTTAATTAATAATAATTTAATTAAATCTAATAATTAATAAATTATTTATATAAGTTATAATAATAACTTAATCTTTACAATTAATTAAAATACTTTTATTAATTATAAATAATATAAAGCCTTAAGTCTTTAAGAATATAAATAATATAAAAAACTAGATTTAAAGTAATTATTTTAAGTTATAAAGTACCTTTTTTAAAATATAAATAAAGTATTCTTTACCTTTAATTATAAAGCTTTTAAGTTATTTAATATAAATATCTTCTTTAATATTCTTATTAATAAAGGTTATCTTAATATCTATTTAATTTAATTCCTAGTTAAGGGATATAATTAATATAAAGATAGCTTTATAACTTATTAATTTTAATATTAAAGTAAAGGTCTTATTATAATTAATACCTTTTTATTATTTAAAACCCCTAACTACTTAATATACCTTATAATAGAGGACTTTATTATAAGGCCCCCTTTTTAACTTAAATATTTACTTCTTTTAAAGTACCTTCTAACTTAAAGGTAGCTATCTAAGTACTTATATATTATTTTATATAAAAGAATTAAATTTATTTTATAATATTATTTTTTAATCCTTTATAATATTATTCATTATAACTTCTTTATATAATTTAAGTTTAAAGGGCTTTATACCTTTAATTATTATTAGGAAAGTAAATATTATTAATAAATTTAAAGAGTTATTATATAATTTATTAAGGGATATTTTAAATTCTAAGTAATTAAATAAAACTCTAGTTAATAATAAGAGCTTATTAATATCTTAATAAAATATTACTAGATAAATCTAATTTAGTTTAAGGTAGATATTTAATAAAATCTTAAAGTAGGATTTATCCTTAACTATTATATTTTTAATATAAATTAGTAGTATATCTTTAATCTAGATTAATAATACTTAGCTTTTAAAGAGAGGTTATCCCTTTATATTATTAACTACCTACTTAAAGTAGTAAGAGAGGTTTATAAATATATACCTTTTAACTTTTAATTTGATATAACTTATAAGGACTTTTTTAATAATATAAATATTAGATAATTAAGTAAACCTCCTAGATTTATTATTAATAAGATTATAAATAGCTTTACCTTTATTATTAATAAATTAACTTAGATAGGAATAGGCTTTAAAGTAATTAATTTTAATAATAATCCTATTAATATAATAAAAGGCTTAAGAGTTAAGGATTTATAAATAAGAGAGGTTAAGTTAATAGCTATTAAACTTCTTATAAAGTATTATTTTAATACTAGACTTAAAAGTCTTATTTTAAAGGTATTTAGCTACTTAAATAAATTTAAGTTAATACTTATAATCTATCCTATTATTTATAAGTATAATATAAGCCTTATTTATTAGGGTTTTATTAAGATATTTTATAAATTTATTAACTTAAAAAGTATTTTATATAATACTCTCCTAAATAATACTATTAATTTAATAATACTTTATAAAAGTTATAAAGTTAAATTCCCCTCTACTATTAATATAATAATATTATATATATTATATAAAATACTCTTAATTTACTTTAAAGACCTTAAAGGCTAGGAGGAACTTACTTTTAACTTTAAGTAAGGTAATATTTAATTCCTTAATATAATTATATAATATTATATTAAAGAATTAAGAGTTATTATAAGTTATAATAATCCCTTTATAAACTTTATAAGGGCTTATTAAGTTACTATTAATATACTTATATAAATACTTCCTTAAGGTAATAAGATTATTATATAAAGCCCTTATTATTTAAGTCTTTATATAAATATTATATATATAATCTTTAAAAATAATCTTATTAAAGTTAATTTTATTAAATATATTTATTAACTATTTTAAGTTTTATTAACTTAAATAATTTATATAAGTATATTAGAGGCTAATAAATAAGGAGACTTAAAAGGCTATAAATATATATACTTTTAACTCTAAAAAAAGTTAAAATATAATTATTAAGGCTATAAAAGTAAGGGTTAAATAGTCTTAAATATTAAAGTAGAAAATATTATTATATTAAGTATATATAAAGGTATAACCTTTATAAATAATAATATATTCTTATAAGTTAAAAGAGACTTTAATTCTAAAATAAAGTAGTTAAGATATTAAAATTTAATTTAATTAAGTATTTAAGATATAAAGGATATTAATAAGGTATACTTTTACCCTAATTCCCTTATTAATCTTATAAGGGATAATTATAATATTATACCCTATTATATAAAAATTAGCCTAGCTAATCTTATAAATAGGGGACTTAAGAATTACTTTATATTCTTTAAAAATATCTTAATTATTAATAATATATTAGTTATATATTATATTTAAGAGGATAGTAGTAGTAAGATTAGTTATATTTAATATAATTATAAAGTTAATAATTAGGTCTTTAAACTTTATAAGTATATAAGGATACTTACCTTAAATATTACTACCCCCTTAATTATAACCCTCTTAATTTTAATTATTTACCTTAATTATTTTAAGGTAGACCTTTATTAACTTAGGGTACTTAATTTAATATTTAAACTCTATATAATCTAAATAATTATAATAGTTATAATACTTATTATTATATTATATATTTAACCTAACCTAATATAATAGGTAAGTAGTAGTTATAATAGAAGACTTTATAAAGTTTTAATAAGCTTCTTTATTTATTATAATTAATATAAGTTTATTAAATAAAATTATTATAATACCTTCTTTAATAATAATAGTATATATCTAAATTAGGCCTTATATATATAACTTAAATAAAAAAGCTAGGAATAAAGAAGAATAATACTACTATATAGTATTACTAAACTAGGCTACTAGAAACTATTATAAATAATAGTATAAAGTATTAAAAGTTCCTAAAATACGCGCGGTTAAATAGGGAGGTTAAGTTAAGACTAGGTAATAATTAAGACTATAAGTCTTTATAATTATATAGATAATTTATTAATCTATTTATTTACTAAGGAGTAGTTAGAAATAATATTATATATATAAACTATTATACTTACTATTATAAGAGTAATATTACTATTATATTTTAACTTAATAATATTAGGGTTAGTAGTAAAAAGGTATTATATAAAATAAGTATAAGTAATAATATAATAGAGGTTTATAAAGATAACTATATATATATATATATAATAATAAAAGTTATTAATTCTATTATATCTATATACTATAATATAGTATTACGGATTTTAGCCCCTAGTACCTAAGAGCTAGCACTTATACTTAATAGTTTAAGGCGCCCCTAGCTACCCCTAGCTATTAGGGCTTCTATCCCCGAATTACTAATAAAGCTAGTTCTAAGTAGTTTAATAATTTAACTTAATACTAAAAATAACTCTTAAGTACTAAAAAAATAGTTAGTCTACTTATAACTAATATAATAAACTTATTAATATCTTAATAAGCTAGCCTAATATTTATAGTTAGATATAAATATTATACTAGCTTATTTATATTTAGATATATATTTAAATAATTTCTATTAATAGTACTTATAAGTTTATAAGAGTAAGTAATATAAGTAATAAGTTATATACTTAGTAAGTTAATCTAGATTATTAAAGTTTATAAATAGTACTTTATTATATAATCTACTTAAATATACTAAAGATATATACTATATTTTAGTATATAACGAGTTTTAGATATATTCGAATTTTATTTGAATATCCTGAAAACTAGTATTTATTTTCGAATATCCTACTAGCGATATTTGTTGTTACACTGCCTCTGGCCAAGGGATCACAAGGGTCTATACGCTAGGTGTTTCCTTACCATTGTAGATATCTACACTTCTGTACATCGATTGTGACAACGACCCTTATAGAGTGTTTGTAGAAGCTTACAGCTGAGGAGCAATGCTATCGGATGACGAGGAAGACCGAGATGCTGGTGTTCGTGGATACATCAAGCATGAGCCAATAGCAGAATCCCCAGTATTTACTGCAGATGCGGCTGATGACACAGGAGCGAGCACACCTTCCAACGACTTAGATGACGACCGTATCCACGGTCCTCATCGAGTAAAGACAGCCTACTACAATGCAGCTTCGGAAAAAGTCTTGAGTCACGAGGAAGCAAAACTGTTCTACCAGAGACATCAGCTTGAAAAATCGCAGTTGGAATCGGAGGGATTTAGCCCCGTCTCACGAGCGAGAACGGTCTCCGCGGCGGTTGATGATGACGGAACATTGAGCCGGACAACAAGCACCACTTCACGAAGGAGTGGTCGAGTATATACTTCGAGAGACCCGAATCGGCGGCAGCATCCCATATCTGCACCAGATTCTGATTTTCAGTTCCCAAGTCTTAATGGTGCTGATTTACCTGGTACAGACGACGATTCTCAGTTGGTTTCAAAATTTGCAGATGCGGATGGAGACGAAGGTGCTGGACGCGGACTTGGAATTAGTAGCGATAGTGAAGGTCCTACAATGCTGGGCTCAGACATATCTCCAGAATTAAGCGCTATTTCCATCAACATCAAGAGAGTCCTAGAGATGAGGCACAAATATATCCATCTGTCGCTGCAAGGACCCCGTGACAATCCGAAAGATGGCCCAGAGTGGCAGATTTACCCAGCTCCACCAAATCCTACTTGGGATGCCAACAAGAATCGGCCGAACGGTCAAGAATGTGATGGGAATAGTCAAAGTAGCAGCAGGATACTGCCAGAGGAGTCGCAGACTTTCAAGACCAACTGCCCGCCATCTAACTCTCTACCACCAGTATCGCCTACAGTGAAGATGAGGAAACCGGGCAAGGACATAGGGGAAGACTTCAATATGTCAGATCTGCTACCACTACCTGGCAACGATGAAAGTATCTCATTTGGTCTCGACGAGGGTAGTGTGTATCAGATCTACCAGGCCTCTATGACAACCCAACGTCCCGTTCCCCTGATTCAGGTTCCAACACTACGTGAATTCTACAAGGATATGGACGAAGTCCAGAGCATCTCTTCAGACGGGCCCACTAAAAGCTTTGCTTATCGGCAGCTGGATATCATAGAGGGAAGGTTTCACCTTTACTTCTTAGTCAACTCGTATCAAGAAACGGCAGATTGCAAGAAAGTTCCACATAGGGACTTCTACAACGTCCGAAAAGTGGACACACACGTTCATCATTCGGCGTGCATGAACCAGAAACATCTATTGCGGTTCATCAAGAGCAAGATGAGGAAGTCTCCAGATGAGATTGTTATGTACCGTGACAACATGGAGTTGACACTGAAGCAGGTTTTTGAGAGTATCAACCTAACAGCATATGACTTGAGCATTGACACTCTTGACATGCATGTACGTTTTCCTTTGGTTTAGATGTATGGCGCTTACACTGGGGCTCAGGCTCATACAGACTCATTTCATCGGTTCGACAAGTTCAATCTAAAGTATAACCCGATTGGCGAATCAAGGCTGAGGGAAATCTTTCTCAAAACTGATAATTATATCAATGGACGCTACCTCGCTGAGATTACTAAAGAAGTCATATCCGATCTAGAATCTAGCAAGTATCAATTCGTTGAATGGCGTGTTTCCATTTATGGTAGATCCACTGACGAATGGGATAAGCTTGCTGCCTGGGTCATTGACAATAAGCTCGTATCGCATAATGTGCGCTGGCTCGTCCAGATTCCCAGACTCTACAGCTTGTACAAAGCAAACGGTCAGATGGACTCTTATGAGCAGATTCTTATCAACATCTTCCAACCGCTTTACCAAGTCACTAAAGATCCCTCCAAGCACGAAAAGTTACATGTGTTTCTACAGCGTGTCGTCGGCTTTGATAGCGTTGATGACGAAAGCAAGGCCGAGGTTCGTCTGTATAGGAGGTATCCGCCGCCGAAGGAATGGAATACGAAGCAGAATCCTCCATACACGTACTGGATCTACCATCTTTTCGCCAATATGGCTTCGCTGAATCAGTGGCGGCAGCGACGAGGGTTCAACACGTTTGTGCTTCGCCCTCATTGTGGTGAAGCTGGCGGCATAGACCATGTCGCAGCGGCAGTCCTTTGCTGCCATAGTATTAGTCATGGACTTATGCTCAGAAAGGCGCCTTTATTACAGTACATCTTCTACCTTGATCAGATCGGAATAGCCATGTCCCCCCTCAGTAACAATGCTCTCTTTCTTGCGTACGAGAGAAATCCGTTCCAGAAGTACTTCAAGCGAGGTCTCTGTGTTTCCTTATCAACTGATGATCCTTTGCAGTTCGCGTTCACGAAGGAACCTCTAATTGAGGAATATTCGGTCGCTGCGCAGATCTACAGGCTGAGTGCTGTAGACATGTGTGAGTTGGCTCATCACTCGGTCATACAAAGTGGCTTCGAGCACGAGCTAAAGCAGAGATGGCTGGGACCTGATTACCATCTCCCAGGTGTGGATGGGAACAATGTTTCCAAGAGCAACGTACCCAATATTAGGGAGAAGTTCCGATACGATACACTCATGCAAGAACTTGATATGTGAGTGGTTTGTGTCCCGATCATCAAATGGTCTCGGCTAACCCCAGGAACCAGGCTTGACCGTTATGCTGAAGCCTTTGCTCCCCATCCACAAACTCGTACACCGGTCCAGGCGTCGTCGTCTTTTTTGGCCGGATTACGTTCAGCCAACAATATACCATCGCGATCTCGTGACCAAACTTCTTACTCGAATGCTGATATCAAGAGTGTCGGATTGCAGCAAACCGGGAAAGTTCCAAGCAAGCTACCACGGTCTTCTTCAATGAGTATGTCACCATCTCAAGCATATGGTGCATCTTATTGGACAGAGGGGATTCCTCCTTCGCCTAGAATATTCCCAGGTGTAGTGCATGAAAGAACAAGGAGAGGAAGCGTAAGATACGGGAGCAGCTCAGAGAAGGACTTGAATGCTTCAGAGCGCCCCAAGCTTTCAGCATGGGAGCAGAACGACAAGAGCCCTTATGCGCCTGTGCCTGAAGAGTCGGGCCAACAGGAGACCATGGGAGGGAGCTCATGACGATTTTACGAACCGTATGTTACCTTACGATCCTAATGAGTGGAATAATAGATGTAGAGTGTAAGGATTGTCCACTTCCTGGTCTCGAGCAGCCCTCCATGGTGCTCATGGATGCTGGAGGTGCTTACATCAGATTAGACCTTCGTAGATGGGTTGTGTTGATGGTCCCGCATCAATATGTGAGCAAACGTGATGAATATGGCCACACGTGGATTAGTATACAGTACAGTGTCAATGCACTGTACTACTGATTCGTCTTATGATGTCTTCCCGTTCCCAGCTATTCCTAATGTTGGACCACACAATATTCAATATGCGTGTCTACGAAATACCTTCTATTCTCCAGCCTGCATCTACAAAACCTACACTGTTTGTTGAGTTGATGTACCTCATATAGCATCAAATCAATACCTTATGCAGAATACCGCGTGACTCAATTTTTGATCTCGAATTTTTTTTCTGGCAACGAGTACGACTCCAGTACTAACAGGCCCATAAAGCTTTCGTGAGCATTACTTACATTCTTCTCGACCGTGATGGTTCATAGCCTTGCGTAAGTGCAGAATCCAGAGACTTGCCAAAGGCGACAATCTCTTCCATGGAATCATCTATTGCTTAGGATAAGCTACCAGGCGGTGTCTTATCACGTAGACGTAGCATGGGATAGAGGCATCCCCCAATGAATAATGCCATCCTGTAGCCGCCTTTCGCCCTGGCTAATTTAAACAGCCACACAGATATCCCCCAGGATTACGAGCTTCTCTTTGCGCCTTTCAACTCAGTAGAAGGGACAGAAGTTAAGCTTTCCCTTCTAATACCTCGATGTCAAGATTACTCTTAGGAGCTCCACAAGTAAGATGGCATCACAGATATGAAGAGGAAGCAGAAGAATAGTAGGAATGATAAGAAATCAGAGGGGTGGCCAATTGGGGTCAAAGTGACGTCTTTCTAAGCTGAGCACGGCATGAAAGTACGATGTGGCCTATTGGAAGGCGTTCGCCGACGTTGCGTCACGCTGATGAGATGGTTTGGATTTGTACGTGGACGGTGAGGCCTAAAGTGGAACGGCTTCAATGCTCACAGGTGCCATAGCAGATTGAATCGTAATCCCCAACACAAGCTCCGGGGTATCAACCGACGAAAAGCATGGGATCCTGCCCCCAAATACGATACAATCAGAGGCTTCAACATACATAACTCCACCCTCGGAAGGACATTGATGGTTTCAGTCTTCAATGTCGTCATCGCTGAGATACGTCTTCTCCACCTCCTCTCCCACTGAAAGTACGGGCATGTTTACATCCTGTCGTGCTTGTCCATCGCTCAGTCGTGGAGTCACTGAGCTTGCCGAGTTGACCTCTGTTGGACGATCTGTGGTCCATTCAGCGACGGGGGTAAGATCATTCGCATCCTCGTCCTCGGATATCTCGCTGCTCGGAACATTGATGCCACGAAACTGCGTGATTTTTTGCAGTTCTTTAAATTGAGAGGACATTGTACTGTGTTGCTCAAACTTCGTGATGTACGGAAGCCGCTCAAGAATCAACTCAGCCTTGGTGCAATTGAGACTTGTGCGAACAGACTCTGGCTCATCTTGGTCTAGCTGCTGCAGACTGTGATGAGCATCGATTGAGGGCCACTTCTGTCCATTCGACATCACGCTTGCACACTGGTGGCTACGATTGCGCGCAGACTGTTCCGATGGACCGCTGCCGAATTGAGGAAGATTCGACCACCGGTCGACCAGGCTGTCAACCTCCTCCATTCTCCTCAAGAGTCTCATGGAGGTGGGGTATAACATGCGAAAATGATTATTCTTCCCTCCACTCTTTCCCACAACTGGATGTGCACGTCGTTTAACTGGATCTGGTAACGAGAACAACAGGCCACGAACGGCAAGTTGAAAGCAGATCTCATCCTGCCGTAGCAACTCTGACGCTCCCCACTGAAACAAGCGACCTCCGTACTCTGCACCAGAGCCAAACCTGCCGCCTCGTGGCGAGCCTAGTATATCACTGTCAGACAGAGCGTCTAGACATCCATTAATAGTATCAACGAACGATGTGCCTTCGCAAGATAGTACACAGTTCTCGTGCAGCGCAGCGATGAAAGTCGCCGTATCAGTGCCTGTCTCGTCAATGAGGCGATCGACAGATACCTGGGGTACCCCCTTTCTCGCATGTTCCGACAGATGACACGGAGGCTGTAAGAGAATCTCTTGAGATGCACCTACCTGATCACGCTTGTTGTAGACCACTTTGCCCACAGCATGAAAAATGCCAAGGCTGGACTCTCGCTGAGTGACCATCTCTAACGACTCCCTTTCCATACGTGTGATTGCAGTTGATGCACTGACTCCCTTCCGAGCCCTTGAAGCAACCCTTCCTCCCCACTCGTCGCACTTTTCTCCTCGCAGGCATAAGAATTCCAGAGATCCAATGGCACTGCGTATATCACCAATCTCACCCAGTCGCTTCAACACAGATGGACCAGGAATTCTGCGCCGTCCAGATTGCCTAGCTTCTTTTTGTATCACCAGGTCCAGGGCTTTAGTAAGTAACGTGACGGCCACTGGGTTGAAATCGATAATGCACACACCTGGATGGCTCAGGATGGCGGAGCCCAGAAGCCTATGAGCAGTAAAGCTATCATTGGCGGCAGTCGTGGTAGTCAATCGAGTCTCGGTGACTACCATAATTAACGGCACGACATTATTCACGAGCGTCTTGTCTGTCACAGCCTTCAACGACGGCGTGTTGACTACTAAATACTCCAGTATATTGGAGCGGAATGAGCGTAGCGCACTCGAAGTACTCAGAAAAGTGTTAGGGAACTCCTCGATCAAGATGACTTTTTTTCGAATGGACTGGCCATGTGTGGTTGGGATGACTGGGTCCTCTGTCCGGCGCGCACTGTTCATCAACTCCAATCCGCCAAATTTTCCACTTCGGCCAAGGAATTCTTCGAAACGAGCAGCCATCGAGAGATAACCCTCGGACGAAAAGTCTGACCCCACAGGATTTCTCCATTCGCACAGCTCAAACCCCATAGATTCGGCTAGTGTAGATATCGTAGCAGTCTTCCCAGCACCTGAAGGGCCTTTGAGGATCAATAACCTCTTCCTCCGGTCAGTCATTAAAAGGTGAAGGTATAGAACATTGACACACCTGAGCTTGCCGACCTTGCAGCACATTGTCCAGCCAAGTCTGTATATCTGAGACCTTCCTCTTATGCACCATCAGCTCCTCCAGGTTGCTGGGACCAAATCGCTCCGCCCATGGCGTTAAGTGGACTTCTGGTTTTGGACATTGCTTATCGGCAGCCCCTTTCATAGCATTGCCTGCCAACTTGAACCTCTGACTTCCACTTGATACGTTGTCATTGTCTTCACATCGTACCCTTTGACGATCCGGGATCGACTTAATCTTGTGCTGCGGTCTTGACGGCTCATCCAGCCCCTCGATTGGTGAGTCATCTTCTATCAAATCTGCTGCATCGTTCTCCACCTCAGGCAATGTAGCTTTGGGCGTCTTCTGGCGTTGGACTGCGGTACCGAAGAAGTTCGATATAGGCTTCGATCCTTGAGACTTAATGGGGGCTTTGGATCTACGATTTGGGCTCTTTGAAGAGGTACCAGTGGTATCAGGGCACGTGGGAGTGGTTTGAATTGCTGCGGACCATTGGGATCTCTCCTTTATGCTTTCCGTCGGCTTTGCACGGGATCTTGTAGGGAGAGACTGCTTTGCAGTAACAACACTAGATGTTAGCCTTGTGACATTCTTCCGGACCTTGTGTTTCTCCAAATTTGGAGGGACAGGAGTCTTGTTATCGTCGTCGTCGTTGTCGTCGTCCGAGCTCGAAACGACCCGTCTCTTCTGCCTTTTAGCCGGCGGCGGCGACATGCCTGAACGCAGTCGACAAAGCGGAGGGACAAATGGGAGTGAATTTACTCATGATGGTCATGACCCGATCTTTGTGTGGTGTTGGAGGCTACTTGAGGTCCAACGATTGGTTAAAGGCGGTGTCAATTAGTCATAAAACTGTGTTGGTAGGGTTGTTGTCATTATTTATCCTATCACGCGGGTTTCAAAATAATTCGGACACTTTGGTAGGGCTGTCGGCCAAATGTGTCCGAATTATTTTGAAACCCGCGTGCCTATCTACTCTTTCCATGAATTGATACTTGTTGTCGCATCGAACTGTCCAAGATAATGACCTGGCTATGGGCGACTGATTACCATGGAGGAGGAACTTCAGCTGCTCCAAAGTTTGCAGTAGAAGGGTTCACTCCTAATTGTCCACACCTAGATATGGTCTAACCCCACCTGGTTACTCGTACGGATGAAACGTCTCCATCCTCCGGGGCTAAGTTTCAGGGTACATTAGGGCCCAAGTATCATGCTCTAATCTATATAGTACTGTAACATCTTAAGGTTTGGTTGGCTGTCGTTGCGCCAAGTAATCTACCTCACGTGATCTAATTTCCCTAGGAACTTTTCTTTACAGCATTGCCTACAGCATAGCTACAGCATTACCTACAGCATAGCTACAGCATTCCCTACAGCATTCCCTACAGCATAGGAACAGCATTACCTACAGCATAACAACAGCATTACCTACAGCATTAGCTACAGCATATCACCTACAGCATGACAACAGCATTGCCTACAGCATGGCTAGAGCATTACCTACAGCATAGCTACAGCATTCCCTATAGCATAACAACAGCATTACCTACAGCATTAGCTACAGCACGTTACCTACAGCGTGGCTAGAGCATTACCTACAGCATGGCTAGAGCATTACCTACAGCATTACCTACAGCATAGCTACAGCATTAGCTAGAGCAGTCCCTATAGCATGGGGGACATCATGGGGGACAGCATTGGCTACAGCATTGGCTACAGCATGGGTACAGCATTGGCTACAGCATGGGGACAGCATGGGGACAGCATGGGGACAGCATGGGGACAGCATGGGGACAGCATTGGCTACACCATGGGTACAGCATGGGTACAGCAGTCCCTACAGCATGGGTACAGCATGGGGTACAGCATAGGTACAGCATGGCCTACAGCATGGGGTACATTACCTAGAGCATGGCTACAGCATTAGCTAACAGCATCGCTACAGCATTACCTAGAGCATCGCTACAGCAGTCCCTACAGCATGGCTACAGCATGGCTACAGCATGGGTACAGCAGTCCCTACAGCATGGGGTACAGCATGGGGACAGCATTGGCTACAGCATTGGCTACAGCATAGCTACAGCATTCCCTACAGCATGGCTACAGCATTACCTACAGCATTCCCTACAGCATGGCTACAGCATTCCCTACAGCATGGCTACAGCATTGGCTAGAGCAGTCCCTATAACATGGGGGACATCATGGGGGACAGCATTGGCTACAGCATGGGGACAGCATGGGGACAGCATGGGGACAGCATGGGGTACAGCATGGGGACAGCATGGGGACAGCATGGGGACAGCATGGGGTACAGCATGGGGACAGCATGGGGACAGCATTAGCTACAGCATTGGCTAACAGCATGGCTACAGCAGTCCCTACAGCATGGGTACAGCATGGGGTACAGTATAGGGACAGCATGGGGATAGCATTGGCTACAGCATGGGTATAGCATGGGTACAGCATGGGTACAGCATGGCTACAGCATGGGTACAGCAGCGTGGGTACAGCATGGGTACAGTAGTCCCTACAGCATGGGGTATAGTATAGGGTACAGCACCCCTAGAATTATAGATCTTAGCGGGTTTTTAGGGAGCTTGGCCCCTAGAGTAGTTAGGTTTCTAGGGAGTCCCTAGCTTAATTACTAATCTCGCACCGAGATGGCGACCCTCTAGTGACTCTGTAACATAACATCTTTCAAGGAAGATCCGGATAAGAATCAGTCAGTCTTAGGAGAACCATAACTTCATCGGCGAAAGAAGAATGTCAAACTCCTCAATGATGGGAATGACCATAATGGACCATAAGAGCGTTGAGCCCGTGAAGGCTAGCTCTCGTCGCTAACTGAGGGTGTGACATCCCACCGGAGTATAACGGGAGAATTTCTTATAAAGTGTGCATTATTCCTCAACTTCCTAAAAGCCTTGCACTTGCGGTGGTCGACATGATCGCACATTGCGCTTCCCATTCACACGGTAGGTACTCCGTTCGGGGGCTGTGATAGAGAATTGTGGGCTAGGTACAAAGTAAGGAGTAGTCATTCCTCCAGTACTTACCAAGTCCACAACGGTAGTAAACATCGAGATCTTGTGACACTACTTCCATCCTACTTTACTACTTTAGCCCTTGCAAACCTTTCCACCAGCTGATGACGCCATGTCACGCACGTTCCAACTTTAGATAATGTCCTTCATATCACCAAAAGGTCACCATCCCTGGTGGTCCTTCCAGAATGCTTGTTATGGGGCTTGACCTCGCCTTCGTACCTGTTTTTGCCTCCGAGCTGCTACCAGGGCCTTTATTCTTTCGTCCAACCGAATCGATTCTTGTCACAACTTCGTTGGCCAAAGTATATAGATTCTTGATGATCCCCTCATCAATGATCTCTTTGGGACTCCATTTGCCTATGTCGCCGAACTCTACTACCTCACTTTCTGTCAGTATCGTTGCAGCCTTGACAGACGTCAACGAAGCCTCCCACCAAAGCTTGCTACCGGATATCATCCTAGCGGCGTTTTGTATCGAGCCGTGATACTCACTCTCGGAAGTACGATGTACAGACATGTCCTGTACCTGTTCCAAGTGGAGCAAGATATCTTTGTTGGTGTTGTTGGCGAGGTGAACTGTCACACGTCGAAGTAGGACCGACTGAATCACAAGCTATACGGAAGTCCAAACTTAGTATTGACCATCATGGGCAAGGCGTACTGGACTAGACTGCATATCTGGAGGAAGCCACAAGAGTAGATAACCCTAACACGAGACCAGCTCGCTAGGACCCGAGGATAGGAAGAAAACATACTCCTCACACGACGTACCTCTTGATCCATCGTCCTACTTGAGAAAGTGAGAGTCTGTCCATCGGCCCTGTCGACGGTGACCTTCATGTTGCGGACGATCTCTTGCGCCTGCTGCTGATAGTCGCCCATCAGTGGTTCTCGGCTTGTGATTTGCAAGCGCGAATCCCAGGACCGCAAGGGAAAGTGCCAGTCTAGAGCTCCTACGAGGAGCTCCGAACCCTTTGTCTTGAATGAGCCATCTCCACTGACTTCAATCATAAGTCGTTCCTTGGCTTGTGTTAGGCACGAGATTATATATGTGACTCTTCGCTCGCAAGGGTCTCCAACGAACAGGCTCTGGCCTCGAGACAACTTGATGTTCAAGATACTGTCGGCATCCGGCGAGTACGTTGTAAGTCTTGGCGTGAAAAACGTCTCCCTCACCAACCCTCCTACGCCATCCTTTGTCGGAAAGACGGAGGACCAGTCCGCAACGGCGAATGGCCTCTTAAATTCCACGGATGTTCCTTCAGGATTAACGAGAAGTCGTCCGATACCGACTTTAATGGTGATAGATCCTTGGCACAGGAGTACTAGGTCTAAGACTTGTCTCGTAGCTGCCTCAAATTCTTGGATCATTCCAGCATTGCTCGCAATTATACCTGTTTTGGCTTTTCTTTGACCCATCGTTCGTCTGAATTCCTTCTTCCTTGTTGTATCATCGCGGCTTTCCTCTACATCAATCAGGACGCCTGCCTTGACACTCCGGACTGGATTGCTTTGCCACTCTACCGATTGACCGGGCTTGCCTTGTATGGTTGGCATAGGGGCAACGATGAGGTTTGCTGGGGGGACTGAATCTGGGGGAGCATTGCGAGGAATCTCGATCAGGGGTGCTGCTACATTGCCGAAAGGTCGTTGAGTCCACTCAGCAGTAGGACTTCCTGGAGTGGTGTCCACTAGGATCGATCCAGAGGGTGAATGGGCTTCGACACAAACTCCATTCGATTGTACTTTTCGGCCCAGTACATGAGATACTGTTGGAACCACTCTTGGAGTCACGGTTGGAAGCCCTAATTCAGTCGCTACCCGAGTTGTGTTATCAAGAGAAGCTGCTTTGGAAGCTCCTCTAGCGGCCCTGGAACGCTTTGTTGACGGTTTGACTGGTATAGGTGTCGGCTCAAGCACCGGTCTATATGTCATTCCCTCCAACTGAGCTTGTGTTGCTGGCTCCTGGATTTGGGGATCTGGCTGGAATGGGTCCAAATATTGAGATCGTCCAGCTCGTTGAACCCACAGGGCTGTTGGCGAGGCCGAATGCTCCGGTGGGGCACTGTCAGCATTAGAGATGGCAGACTCAGCTGACGCTTGGGAAACGTCGTTCCCAATACCGAAGGATCGATAAGGAAAGTTCGTCCAGAGCGATTTCTCCTTTGAAATGTGCTGTACGCCGCTTTGCTTCAACGGAACCTGTTCTCCCGCCTGAATCATTGTTACTACCAATGCAATTCGACGAATGCTAGTCGATGGAGAGTCTGGTGAGAGAAGAGTGGTCTCAACACGATTATCTTTGAGATCCTTCAATGCCACCATCTGTAGCATCGGCGCTAAACTACCTTCCAGGAGAGGAAAACTGAAGATGCGGGGAAACGACTGCCTCTCATACTACGAAATTAGCATCCATGTCTGAACGGGTTGCATCCCGACTCACAGCTGCTTTTTCTACGACCTGGAGCTTTGACATGACTCTCTGAATGTCCTCTTCATAATCGCCTTTGATTTTCACAATCATTGATTCCGAATCGGTGTACTCAAGACCGCAGTTGCACAGGGCTCCTATCATTCCTAGAGCGTAACCTTTCGATCTTAGACTGAGGAATCCGCCCTTGTGATTCAAAGCCCAAGTTCGAGTCACTGTCTGATGTTGGATTAGAAATTCGCCATTATTGAGTTCATCTTGGCTCCCATTGGAAGGTTGACCGCTGTCATGAGTTACATTAGACGCTTTATCCAACTTTGCAGCCTCGTCACTGATTTCGGTATCTGCTATAATTTGAGTTGTTTTCACTCCTGAACGATTCATCAAGGGGTTGGGGCGAGTTCCTTGGATTCTGTCGAGCCTAGGCGGCTAAGTTCAATCAGCGACTGTGTAATGAGCATCGAAATATGCATACCAAGTCTTTTCCCACCAACAAGTCTGGCTCTTCTTTAGTCTTGGTTTTCTTGATGAAATCCTCCAATAGCCCCGCAAAGATGAAGAGTGGGGTATCGTCATCTTTCGGGCACTGGATACGAAAGTAATTGCTCTCGTTAGACTCACAATTCACGTTCGGGCCCGCGATCAACCTAACGTCAGAATTTAAAAACAGCCATCCTTCACCTGGATAGGTACGTACTTGAATGAGCTTAAGATTTCGTCCTTCTGCGTAAGCAATCAGATTATTGCGTCGTAGATGCTCGGTAGAGGGGAATAGGAAATCTTACCGCTTCAGGGGAAAACTGGTACAGACTGCCGCATAAGTGGATGGCATTGGGTTTTGTCGTGACTAAGGACATGGCTATAACTCGTGAAGGCTAATGTTGATGATGACTTGCACTTGTTAAGCGATGCTTTGATGTCCTAAGACATTTGGCTGGCAGGTATGGGTTGCTATTCGGGTAGGTGAAATATCGGACGCGTTTTGAGGGGGTGGTAAGAGATCCTGCTCTCAGTTGGTAGAGGATACAGTGGACTCCTTGATCGATGAAAAGGTGCTTCCTCGGAAGCAGTGGCAGACTTTACCGCGTAGTACGATGCTCCATTCGTTGACGATGGCCACTTACCGATGAGGTGGTACAAACAACGGGTGGCAGCACGTTGCCTTTGGTCCACCTCGATTTTTAGGAAGGTGCCACACCGCCGTTTCCCAACAGGGTCTTAACACTCAAAGAAGGCCGAGATGCATACAATGTCGAAAGTCCGAAAAGCTGTCGTGTTGCCTCATCTGCAGGTTAAATATCATAATCGTTGGGAGGGCATCGTCGGCAGCTCCCTTGCAATTTTGAATGGCGATTCTGATGGAGCAACAGACACGCATATGCAGTGCCCATCCTAGGTACTTAGGTGAAGTGCAAACTGCTGACACGGTAAAGTACTTTATTCGGCAGGTCGTGGCGTCAGCGCTTAATCTATCGTAGAGGAATAAGTAGGAGACCAGCAATGGCCAATGGGTTGAGTGTGTAGTACGCAGTTTCTGACAATGGAAAAAGCACTACGCTCACTGAACGAAGGTTCCAAGATTACCTGCTATCAAGACTCGTACACCTTGCAATGCTTGATACACGCTCCTACGCTATGCAACCGTCAAGGGTATCATCATCGTCGTCTTTAACCCGGTACTCCTTGCAATGACAACTCATTCGTCTATCCCACAGTGTCCATCACTCGGTGAACATCCTTCTTAAGATTGACAACGTATTTCATCTCCCCCAGCACGGCCTGCATTTGCTCCAACGTCCGATCATGGGCTGTGCTGTTCAATTCTGCTCTCTTACGAATCCCTTGAATACCAGTCTCCTGCTCTACCTTGTATGCTCGAAGGTCGGATGACAATTTTTCCTTGATTTTTCTGCTCTTGTCTCCTTCTTGAGCGAGCTGCTCCAAAATCACCTCGAGCTGGGCCAGTTTCCGTTTGTCACCCTCGATCTCCCTCTGGAGACCCTTTGTGTCTGCTCTGACCTTATCTATCTGCTTTTCGTATCCTTCCTCCATACTCTTCCACGATCTTGATAGAACGTCGTACTGGGAGATTGCTTTCTGGGCTTGCTGCTTGTCTTCTGCAGCATCCTTGCGAAGTCGTTCGACCACGTTATCGCGTTCTCTTCGACTCTCCCATGTGTCCCTCTCTGCCTTCTCCCTTCGTGACCGCTCTGCTCCAAGCTCCGTCCTCAATTCTTCGATTCGCCGTTCCTTTCTTGCGAGGAAAGTTTTGTCCGTGTCATGTATTGATACCAGATTTGAATTCGAGACCTGGAGTGATTCCAAGGCTGACCGTGCCGACTCGCTCCGCTTGATCTCTTCTTCTAATTTGACCGTAGCGAGTGTCTTCTCCCTTTGTAGGCGATCGTTGTCACCCATAAGTTTCTCTATGACCCTGCCAGATTTGCCTGTCGTAGCCCTTCCGACTGCCGCTGACCATGGTAGACCGCCAACTTCGGAGGTAGGCGTATCAAGGTCGGAAAGTATCTGCGTAGAGTTGAAGGAAAAGTCTGCGTCTGTAGGTGGCGGAGAGCCAAGGCGACAATCACTTCGCGGCCGCGGCCTCGTTGGGGTTTGTTGTTCTTGTCGAGGTTCGGCCGATGGAGACAGAGTGCTGTCGTTGGAGGAGCGATTGGGAGTTTCTGCGTCGTGAGGTTCGGGGATGGATGTGTCGGTAAAGAGATGTTTGTAGCCATTCAAGGCCATACTAGGTGAGAAGAGCTCGTCGAGCGTAAGTTTAGGCGCTTCTGCCGGTTGGTAAGCCTGACTATTCGTTGCGTCTTCGCCGGAGAGCATCGTTACGACCCAAGGGAGGTAAGTCCCTAAAATGATTTGGGAGCCAGGGTGAGACACGACATACCAGTCAGTTTAAAGGTTCTCATTCGAACCAGCTCGGGTTGTGGAGTTTGGCGCGGCTTCATAATGCTTACGAGTCACCTATCAATGATGGGACATCAAGTCCTGCGGTGTTTACGTTCTTCCTTTCACTCCGCTTTTGTTTAGCGCCCTTTGGGACAATAAGGATATCTTTATCTAGCTTTTAGAATTTCGGGGGATGAAGAGGATAAGGCACGCAATATTTTGATATCCGGGCAGCCTTAACTACGCAACAACTTAGACAGATAGGTACATGTTAGGTGGAGTTGCTCAACTCCGCAGATTGAAATCTCGGTCGGCAACTTCGCTTGGCAATCTGGCGACATTCAAGTTGAATACGTACTCTCGCCTTTCAGAGCAAGTATATGAGAATATTGACTTGGAATGCCGATGTTACAAGTCCACTTTGTTGACTGTGAATCGAATTGGAAGGACCGATACAATTATTAGCCTCATCCAATCATGACCTGGCCTTCTTTCCACCTGTGGCTTTGAATTCCGCGCCTCTTCTACTGCTTCGGGTTCGCGGCTTTCCCTGCGACTTTCTAGACCCTCCTATCTTCAAGACACCCTTACCCTGCAGCCGGGATGCCCTGTAGCCTTCAAAGACGAGAGACTGCGGAACTTTTGTAACGCCAGCAACCTCTGACGAGGGAGCACTCCTTGCTGTAGCAGCTCTAACCCTTGCAGCACCAGCATGTCCGAGCAGCTTACCTACTCGTCCACCCAACGACTGGACCTGTGGAGAGACTTTCGGATCGTACGATGATTTAGAATTGCCTCTGCGCTCGGATGGCTTCTTTCTGTCTATCTGACCACCGGTTCTCTTCATGTTCTTCGCCCTCGTCACTCTAAGATTCCGTGGCAACCTCGGTGGATACTTTTTCTCGTTGAACAGGAGAGCCCCCTCAACGGCATTTGCGTCCTCGAATTGCACATATGCGAATCCTTTGCCGACTCGCGTTGATTTGTCCCTGACTACCCGGACGCTTTCGACAGCTCCAGCTTTTGCGAACTGCCTCCATAGACCTTCTTCAACGTCTGCAGGTTCTTTGGCTTTCCGTCGGGATTTGCCGTTCTCGTCGTCCTCGGCAGCATTAATGTTGGTCTCGTCGTCTACGAATCCAAGATTGCCAACAAAGACACATCTTCGGTGGTCAATCTTGGCTGGATGCGCTACCGAATCGACCCGTAAGTGTCTATCAAGAATCATAGAACCGTTCAGCTTCTTTGTAGCCTCCCTGGCGGCCAAGTGTGTAGTGTAAACAGCATATGCATTGGTGCTCTGTGTAGTATTATCCATCAATTCCTTCTTGGCAAAAGCAGCCTTCTTAGGAACCCTGCTACTTGCGAAAGCAGTGGAGCGGAACCGGAGAGATTCAAGTCCATGCTTGACATCCTGTTTGGGGAGTAACGATGTAACAGAGGCAAGATGTTCGAGTAACGTTCTCTTGGCTGTCTTTGATTTTATAGCCAACGTAGAGACATTGGCAAGAAACACCGTCCGTGAAGACTTTTCGAGATCATTCGTATCATGACTCGAAGTCGCAACACTCTCGTGCAGCGGTACGTCATGCTGGGCACCCTTATCTTCACTTCTTGCAATCCCATCTATGCTTACCGCATTGGATCCTTGTTCAGAAGAGTTCTCATCTCGTTCAGTGTCTAAAGCTTCGATCTTTCGACGCTTGTCATAGTCCTTCTCTTTTCGACGCTGTGCTTCCTCGGCTGCCTCTCGAGCCAATCGACTGATATATCTTCCCTCCACATCATCCTCTACTTCTGTTCGTTTCCGCTTTCGAGGTGATTTGGCCGAGCTGCTAATAAGCACTTGTCTCTGATCCGGCTCCGGAGCGAAGTCGTGCTTCTCTGTTGCAATACGAAACCCAGATTCGGTCCTTATGCTATCTGCTTCGTCCGAATAGTCCGGGAACTGGACTTCGGCGCTTGGCTTAGGTACCCGAGCCGTTCGAGAGGAACCACTGATAATGGGTTTCATGGGTCCCAGCTAAAGTATCGTTAGTCAACACATTTATTGTCGATGTTGGGTTACAGACGGAATTTTCAAAGAGCCTGGCTAGATTTCGATCGTATTTCAGGGGCGTTGTGGAAAGTTCGTTCTCAACGCAACCTGTGCCAACCTCCTCTGACACTGTCTTCCATGGTTTTGACTTTGCCATTCTTGCCCACGATGTAGATATGGAAAACTAAATCCAAGTCCTACTTGAGTAAATTGATTGACAGGTCTTCAACACTAACGAGTGCGTGAACAATGTATCCAACAGAGTTCTTCGATTAGGGATGAGTCAAGTCCTCGATGAATTACGTTGCGTGGTTGCTTACTCTCTTGGTGCCTTGAAAGGATACCAAGCCCTAGCCCTAACTGAGCTAGCTTATCGTGACTCTGCAGGGTTCTGGGGATACTGCTGCTCCGAGATGCACGATGGGAATGCATACATTCTTGCTCACTGTCTCGACAATCGCACAATGACTTGTCAATCGCATCACATGCCCAAAACCTCGCCCTTGACTCTTCCAAATTTTCCTGACTTACTCTTGACGATTGTCTCCAATACCTCTCTCGACAGAACCTGATAGTTCCCCGTTCAGATTCGCCCTGCATCATTGCATCCTCTTCATTCAGTGTCGCTCTCAACGCCAGTCATTCAATCACGCCCTGGGCCTTTTATTTGTCGTCCCAGATAGCTTTCTTGTACCGAGTTTTTGCTTGGGCTCGGAATCTGTTGCCACATAGGATTTCTCTCCTAACCAGGGAGGGCGCCCCTCTTCAGCACCCACCACCACCACGATCACCATTCCTACCACCTGAAGACACGAATCTGCCCTGAATCGAGCATCATGACTTCTCCTCCCAGCATAGCCTCAACGACGGTGCCAAAGACCGATCACGGCATCGTGATTGGCGCTGGTCATACTGAAGCGCCGCATCACGATGAGGACGACCGGTCGAGCAGTCTCAGCGAGATCGGTGAGCGCGCGGAGCACGACGAAGCGGACAATGCGTTTTACAATGGCTCTGATGAAAATGACACCGAGGCGGAAACCGAACGCTTAGACAATTCCCCCCAAAATTTACGGAATCACAAGGCCATTATCCTAACCTCCTCCGATGCCCTTTACGGAGTTCGCTCGGGCCCGTTGGAAACATCTGTCATACCCCTGATGGTAGCAGACTGTGGTAAGGATACAACTATGTTGTCGTCATCGGCACAGCTGACCAACTCCACAGGCTCACGCTTAAACACCGACACGATGGAACAAACCTCGGAAATCAGCTCGCTTGCAGATTCTGGTGAGGAAACTTCAAAAAGATTCTCTCTAAGCCCATCCACGGCACGAAAAAGAAAGCGTTCAAGCTTCGAGCAGGACAGCCCAAGCGATCGCAGCCGTCTTTCGGAGCCTACCGCTAAAGCTACAAGACTTTCTCGAGATGCGCCTTCAGGCGCGTTGGTTGGCAATCCATCTCCCAACGAATCGGCTAGAGAGTACGACCACAAAGTTGTCAATGACACAAGTGCGTTGGCAAAGGAACGAATACAATCGCAAGAGTCACCGGAACCTGCTCTAACCCTACAGAGGTATCCGAGAGGCAAGAGAAAGGGTAGAAAGATTCGCGATGACGAGCTCGAGAACAAAGACAGTGGTTCCGTTAGCGAAGTGGGTCCTGCTAAGCAGTCTGAGGGTCAAGAAGCAGTATACAGTAACGAAGAAGACTGCGAGAACGACGATACTGGAGATGCCCCTGGAGCTGACAGTTCGGTGAAGAATGAGGAAGGAGGTAAATCAATCTTCAATACTAAATCACCTCGACGCTGACATACTGGTCCATAGCACTCCTCAAAAAGTCTGCCTTTACTACGTTAAATGCGATGGAGAAGTGCTTTGCAACTTTCCGTGACAAGTAAGTATGTTGCGGTATGTTAGATAGCTCTCACTGACTAGGGAAAGGCTGTTCGACGAGCGGCTTTCGCAATGCAACGAAGAATTAGCGAGCTTGGAATCAGCTATACCCATCCATCCAGACCTTGTCGCCATGAAAGATGTTATTGACCAGCGTCGTGACCAGAAGCTCAGGTACGAGCAAAACTTGATGAAGTACAAGTTACAAACGTTGCAAAGAGAGAGTGTTGCCAATAAAGCCCAGGCGCATTCGCAGTATATGCAGACGGCGCGAGAAATTCGAGATTCATTTCTGGAAAAGCTCAATGAGGAGTTTTATCAACTGCAAAGAGAGAGACGGAGTGTCGACGATGATGTTCCCGATTACTTCTATGAATTTTCAACGAAAAGGTCACAGCAAATCAAACATCAAACCGCCTACAATGCAGAGGTCTCGATCCTTTCTGGCTTTGCGAAGTATGTGGGATTCCCGGCAGCGCCGGAAATCAGCAAGGCCAAGCCAAAGGAAGTCGAAGACGATCTTCGAAGCATGGGCGTAAGTCATATTGTCCGTCCAGTCCGCAGATGCGTGAGTGACTAATGACATCCACCATCTAGATATCTTCCAAAGTCCCGCAAGCTCCACATAGCCACCCTCAAATTCTCAGAGCTATGTCCACTACCTCCAATTTCCCTCGGCAAAAATACGGAGCAGATGAGCACTTTTTGGAGCAGAATCCCTGGGCCAACCCGCAACATCCTTCACACCACCAACAGCTCCAATTGCATCGACAGGTCTCTGGCCTGTCAGGCACTGCAACTCCTTTATCAACACCAGCAGCTCAAAGAAGAGTCGTCGACATGACCGAGCCTCAAGGTTCCGCGTCTACAATACCTGATCACCCTTCAGGACCGAATTCTTCCATTGCCGCCACTCCCGCCACAGAGGCAGCGAATGTAGGACAATCCAGCCAGAGCTACGCAATCAGCGGCTACCTCCATGAGACCACCCCGAGCCGCAAAACAGTGATCTCAGAAGAAGGCACTGCGGCTAACATGGGGCCGTTTGACGCCTCGAGGATTAGAGGCAAGGGATCTCAGTCGAGCAAACTCGATCAAAGTCACTCCCCCTCCCAGCTCCAACATTCCTCTCACGATACCCAGTCTTCCAAGGCTCTACCGAAACCATTACCGTTCCTACAAACAGGTGGCGCCTCTTCCTCAACGCCTGGACCGCGAACAGCTACCCCAGGCCGATACGCTATCGTCAAAGCCGAAGACCAAAGCCACGTCTCACGACATTCTCCAATGCCTCAGTATAATACTCCGCCCGTCAGTACTGTGGCGCACGGTAAAATGAATCGATTTGCGCCATGACAGCACCACGTAATGAATTGAGATTGATGATGATGGAGGACATTTAGATACCCTATGGCATGACCGAAAAGACGGCCAAAACCCATCACGTTCGGCGTTCTTGAGTGGATTTGTCGGTTGATACCATCTTGCATGTTGGTCTGCTTGCGTTGCGGCAGGAGAGACGTAGGATAATCTTCCCTCTGTTTTTAAATCTTTGGACAGAGTGATTATATTAAAGAAGAGTTCACTTCCAACGAAGTACAATATTTGGAGGAAACCCCCAATTTCGAAAGGGATGAACTGATATAAGTTCGCTTCACGGTGGCACATGTTCGCAGATGCACTCGAGTCATGATTTTCTGATTTTCTGAACATCTGATAAGTGCAAGTGACTAGATGTCAAGAGTATATCGATACGACATCCGAACATTTGGAGCCTTGCCGTGTAAGAGATATAGTCATCCGCTTCGTGGCGCCAATCCTACGATATATGTCATGTCGTCCCACGTGAGATAATTGCCCAGAAATCGAAGCCATTTACTCGAGTCAATGAGGAATACATACAATGTCCTTCAGGAGAGATCAGCATCAGCGACCTTCCTCAGCCGTCGCCACACCTCCTCCAGTACCTCCCCATCAACATCTCTTCCCTCAAACCCCAAACCTTCTACGAACGCCTCCACCTCACCTGCAAAAGGACTATCCAGCCCATGACTTAATTGCACTCCACCTTGCACTTCCCTCGCGAAGCCCATAGCCACAACCTGCCAATCGACTCCAAATCTCTCCAGGACCTTCACACTCGCATCTCCTTCACCGAGGAGTGTCGCAATCTGCACAACGCAACGCAGCAAGACCCAATTTCGAACCACGCGAAGCGGATGCCGTACGAACGGATATCGGACAGGGTCGATATGGAAATAAGCTCGGAGGGCGTAGCCGAGGGCTCGAGGCCAAGATTGCGTCGCTATGCTGTTGAGGAAGGCGGTGTGCAGAATGGTGGGATAGGGTTGCCGCCACGGAGGATGGGATGCAAATAAGCCGAGAGCGGTATTGAGCATCGGGGCTGCTTCTTCAGGTGGCTTGGCTGAGGCGTCATTTTGCAATTCAATGGCACGGACGCTGAGGGCTTCAAATGCCGGGTCAGGAGCTGGGTCCGGCATTCCATCTGTGCAGTTCGCTCTACAGGATGGGCACGTGCAGGTGAAGAAGTAGCGAGATTGAAGCTCAGACTGACGTGTTGATGTGAGATTTGAGGTGTCAATGTAGGAGATTGAAAATTCGGTGTTTGGAGGGATGGAAGCGAGTGAGCGTAGGGCGATTGTGGAACCAGCATAGACGACGACGGTGTTTGGGTTACAGCTGTGGTTTATCAAGGACAAGAGAGGAGACAGACATAGTCCCAAGGGATCGAACGATGGCGTTGTCAGCGTCAAGGTATTGATGAGGACCTAGATGGTTTAGCATCGTTGGACTGGAAGTTCGATGGGAGGGTGCATACTCGAGCTGTCAGGGACTGGATACGGGCAAGAGGCTCTTTACTACCAGAATATGTCGAGGCTGCCTGGCTCATCAATTCAAATGTTTGCCACGTCGTTAGGCTTTCCGCGTTCTTCGTATTCGAGGAGCGGAGATCATCGAGGTGAGATTGCAGCTCAAGAAAGTCATGCCATTCGGCATCCAGGAGTGACTTGGCTTGTCTTCGGAGCAAAAGCTGCAGTACCATCCGAACGGTATTGGGAAGCACGTTCGGGTAGAGCCTTGCGAAGGTCTTGCATTCGTAGCGGTGGTGGAATTTCCATGATTGAGCCTGGCAATCCTGTAGTAGCCAGACTCGGTGAATGAGCGATTGAGTGAACCAGATACACAGGAATAGCGTTAGAGGCTTGGGTGCACGAGACTCGAGTTACTGTGGACATGAGGAGCAAGGACACCAACTCAGACTTCAGGAGAAAATGGGATATAGAACGAAGATCTATCGATACAATGAGGAAATTACTTGAAAGCATGGAACGATATGTTGCAGTTGCACGAAATACACAACGCAAAAGCACTGTAACGACCCACCTTTGAACAATACCTTAGGATCTTGCACCCCTGGCACGCTCTGAGCTTGACGTTTCCACCTTTCTCCCCTCGCACTTGGCCCACCCCACCTCCAGGCACCCAAAGATAGCAGTTTGAACAGGCATCCTTGAGATGAGGAGTGTCAAGGACTGAGACAAGTGGTCGATCAATACGGAAAATCTCGGTACCTGCGTCTATGGCTCGGGATGAAAAGAGCCCCTGACCTGCATTGTTGGGGGCTTTCTGGGTAAGGATATGCGATGGGAGTGTTTGCATGGTGGTGGAAAGGGGAATGATTATCTTTAAACGTGTAATATGTAGAATGAAATTTCCAACGTCCAATTCTACACAGTGACTCCATTATATATATCCTTTTCATTGATATTTAGTACTATTATTAACACTATGTACCTTAAATTTGTATGCCCTTCTTCTAGTCCTATTTCGTCTCAAATGCAAGGCCTTAAAATCGTTATAATTCTACGCAGTCTTGATTTACGTTTACCTCGGCCCCTTCAAGCGCGCCCTGCTGTCTCCCCATCCTTCAACTTCCCATTGACTTTTGGCCAAGCAACAGCCCTTTCGAGAGCCTGCAGCACATCTCTCTTAAGGTCATCTCCATCTTCTATTCCACAACTCAATCGCACCAGATCGTCCCATACCCCAGCCGCCTCCCTCTGCTCCTTCGGTATGCCTGCATGCGTCATGCTGGACGGCACTTCACACAAGCTTTCCACGCCGCCTAGACTCTCTGCTAGTACGAAGATACCGGTGCTTTGACAGAATCTTGCCGCAGCCTCTGGACCGCCTTTTATACGAAACGAAAGCATACCCCCACCAAGACCAGCTCGGTGTTGCTTTAGAGCTATATGGTAATGGGGATGCGAAGAAAGACCAGGGTAATTTACCAGTAGCGTGTGAGGTGAAGCAGCGAGAGTGGTTGCTACGACATAGGCGTTGTTGGAAGCTTCACGAGCACGAAGATGCAAAGTCTTGAGCCCACGGTGGGCAAGCCAGCAGTCGAACGCGGAAGGTACGGCGCCAATTGCATTTTGCAGGAAAGTCAGCCGCTCATTTATTTCAGGTGAATTGAATGCTGCGGCGCCCATTAACACGTCCTGGAAAGGATATTAGCACGTACCATGGGCTTCCAACGGCTGTTTGACTGACCGAGTGTCCATTGATATACTTGGTTACTGAGTGAACGACAATATCTGCGCCGTGGTCCAACGGATTCTGTATATAGGGGCTGAGGAATGTATTGTCAACGACCACCATGATGCCATGTTGATGGGCTATGGTCGCAACAGCGCGGATGTCCACCAAGCCAAGGGTGGGATTGCTGGGGCTCTCGATCCATATTAGTTTGGTCTCATCAGGCCGGATCAGCTCGGCAACGTCAAGTTCAATGCTTGGAGAGAAGGTGACTTGAACGCCATGAGCTGCTGCAACTTTGGTGAAATATCGATGTGTGCCACCGTAGACATCAGAGACCGAGACAACATGGGACCCTTGTGCGAGAGATTGTAGTATAGTGGCGGTAGTCGCAGAGCCAGAGGAGAATGCAAGTGCGTATTTAGCATGTTCAAGAGCAGCTATGGCTGTTTCGAGATGATCGCTACATGCCTGCCTTAGTATTGTCCGGGTTACGCTCTTGGCGAACTGGCCTACCGGTTTGGATTCGAACTCCGGACGTATTCGTAGGCGCCAACTGGCTTGCCAACTTCGGTCTGAGCAAAGGTAGTGGATAGAGAAATCTACCACCATGATTAGCCCACATGATGGCAGGAGGGTGTTCAGAGCATACGGATTCAATGACAGCTCCTGTGGTTGGATCGTGAGGACTGCCAGCGTGAACTGCTAAAGTGCCAAATTTGTGCACTGGGGACGGTGCTCGTGGGGGCGTCTCGATGGAGCTAGAACTATGCGTAGCGTGCGGCGACATCTTGGGCGAGTTTATGCTCCTCTAAAATTACGTGTCGTCTTGGTCCCGTATATTCAAGATATATAGTATCCATCGGAGCCAGGTTCCTCCCGCTAAGAACAGCTTTGATGACTAGCATCATCAAAATGACCATACTATTGGCACAAAGTGCACAAAGTGGATGTGCGCATTGAACTCTATATGGTGTGTGGTCTCCCAACAAATGATGCCATTATACTTGCCGAGTGCATGCTCGAATTTCTTCAACCCACAACAGTCATTTACAATGAGGTTCGTGTCCTCGCAAATGTGCCGAGACTTCGGATCAAGTCTGAAGCTATTGGAAAAGCATGACTGTAATATTCGGATCGCATCTGAAGCTTTAAGCCATGCGCAATGTGTTCCATGTTCAAGCTAATATCCTCCGTGCTTTCCATGCTTGCTAAACGGAAAGCGGAAGCGTCCGAACACCTACCTGCGAGACAAGTTTGCTTTCGACTGTCTCAGGATTCTCCACTCGCCTTCGACGGCTCCTGATCTAAGAGGCCCCTCTCGCCAAGATGGATGATAGCCTTGAGTATCTCCTGGTCCTCTTTCTCCTTCTCCTGTTCCACCAGCTGCGAAAGAACAGGGATTAATTGTTGATCATGTGGTCATAACGAGCCGGCTGCAATGAATAAGCTTACCCGTTGATGCAACCCGATCCTTTCTGTTTTCCCCTGGGCCTTCTTGTCTTCCTTTCGCCCTGTGTGGCGACTTCGCCTTTCTGGAAGTTCATGCCGATATTGACAGTTGTCTCCCCTCTTACAGCGGCCACTTTTGAGAAAGTCTTTGCATATATTTCTTGGTCTTCTTTGCTTCATTGCCGGAACTCTCTCTGGGCCGTTTCGCCTTGAAGTAGACTCATCAGGGGCACCGCTGTCGCTCTCCGGGTCGGAGGTAGACGAGCCACTCGAAGATGTGAATTCCTCGGAGTCAGTAGAGGAGAGTTCGGAACTTGACTCGGACTTAGAGACACTATCAATGTTTTGAGCAACAGTCTCCTTGTGGTGTTCGCTGACGATGTCAGGGGCGTTGCTAATACCAGAAAGAGGCTGCTGTGGCTCCAGAGCATCATCTGGGGCTGGAGGCTGTGACATCGGGGTCAAAGGATCTGGCACAGGGTTTGAGCTTGCCTGTACTTTTTCTTGAGGATCGTTGATTGTAGAGTCGACCTTTGATATCTTACTAAAACTATTCGGGTTGTTTAGTGAAGCGACCGCTATGGCCTCGGTATTAATGGCACTGATCGCTAGCCCAGGTTGGACCGTTTCCGCTCTTCGAACTTCCGCAAGCCGTTTTGTCTCGTACTCATTACTATCTATACGCTTTCTCTTCTTCAGTCCATCTTCAGATGGCGCTGCTCGCTCATCACCTCCATCACCAAAACCTCTTTGTTTCTGCTTTGCTACCCTCGCTTCTGCTTTCGCGGCGCGCTTCTCTTCCTTTTCAAGCTGCTTCCGAAGTTTCTCAACTTTACGCTTGGCTTTGGCCGCTACATCTTCGGATTTCTGTCTCGGGTACTTTTCCTTCTGTTCTGCTTCCAATGTCTGTTCATGATTTCTTTTGTTTTCGGCCCTTTGCTTTTCTTGGACTTCTTTCCGAGCCTGGTTCGCCGCCTTGTGTACCTCGTCCCGTTGTCGCTTACGCTCCGAAGCTTCTGCCGCACGAGCCTTGGTAGGGTATCTCTTCCTCCGTTCCTCAATCCAGGATGCGATGTCTGACGAGGACTGTAAGGTCGAGGTGTGACCGTTGTACTCGAAACGAAGCAATCGAGAGCCTACCGAAGAATCCGTAGAGACGGCGGCAAGTCTAGATTCCTCATCTGCGTCATCTTCCTCTTCTTCACTAGATTCATGCTCCTCCTTCTTAGGAGTCAGTCCGAGCTGATTGTGCTTCCTCTTTTTCTTTCGCGGTTTTCGAGCATGGTCCTGGATAGATGGAGGTTTAACAGGCAGAGGAAGAGCACCACCAAAGCTTGGCACTGCTGGAGCTGCTTGAGGTCTCGAATTCTGGTTTCGCTGTCTACCAAATGCCTCCCGATGCCCGCGCTTTTGACCACTCCCGCGATGACCGGGAAACGATTGTGGAGAGTCATGGCGAGCCAATTGGACGGCCATTGTAGGATCGTATGGGTATAGTGAGCCACTATCGTTTGACATGCCGGTTTGAAATGATATTGCGCTGCTAGACGTTGGCTGGGTTCGGGACGAAGGCTGGTGGTCGCGCTTATCATCATCAAATCCCATACGGATGGGTGGGCCCATTGGTGCGGGCTTGTTGATAGAGCCGTGTATGTTATATCGAGCATTGCTGGGGTTCTGAATTTCCCGGGCCATTGGCTGAATAGGTAGGCTGTGTCCATTTGATGGGTATGAACGATGCCCGTTGTAGTACAGATGGGAGTTCTGTGGGGATGGTGGACATCCTACTTGGGGAGGTCTGAGGCCGGTATGCACTCCAGGATCCGAGGACTGCCGTTCTAAGTCGTGACCTATATACGCAGCATATTGAGGAATTTGGACGGCTGGATAGTTAGGAAGTGGATATCCTCCGTTCCTATGGTAACCGTCCTGCGCACTGGCACCTCCATTGTGCGGTCCCGTCTGTCTATTTACCACTGCTGGATGCACTCCATACGCCGGCGCAGACCCATAATTGCGGCCTCGCACACCACCACTTCCTTGGTTCCCTCGCCCGTAACCTTGATAGCCAGTGTCTCTCCTATTACCCCTACCTCCGTACGCATTGTGGCCCCGCGACGCCTGGGAATATGCAGGATAGGTTTGAGAGTCTTGAGGGGGGGCTGGCGGAGGTGGTGGGAAAGTGAAATGTTGGCCACTCATGTTCTCATGTCCGCATAAGATTGAGACACCCCTGCGCCCTAATACATCTTCAATATGCTAGTTCGGTCACAGCTCTGTGCGAGTTATCTGTGATAGTGTCCTTGATTGCAACCTCCTATTCATGTTCTTGGTAGACAATTATGAAGGTGGTAGTGACTGCGCTGGTTGCTCCTACGAGTCTCTAATTCCTTGCAACTGCTCTGCGAGTCCTCTAATTGCCGTGGGACTAGACCACGAATTCGCCCTTTATACCCAAAGAAAGTCAGTAATTTTGTTCTGGAAGTAAGTACCGACATCGACATTGCGGCAAGAGCGCCAATTCTGAGCCGCCAACTAATCGCTGTAGACGCGAAGATATTTGGGCTTCGGCCCAAAGGGGTTACTTTAGATAGTGTAAGTAAAGTACGAGACCCTTACTATAATATAGTTCCGCGAATTGGTAAGAGCTTACGGATTCTGGGTGGGAGTTGCAATGTTCATTTTAGTGAGTTCAGAACAGCTCCGAGCGCTAGAGATGCAAATCTCTGATCATGCAGACAACTGTTAGCGATTTGGTCCAGATTTCGCCAGAAGATATTGAAAAGCCGAGTGGAGAGAGCCTCGAGGACAACATTAATGCCAAATATGCCAACAAAGTACGTAGACCTGGTTAAATAACCTCATATTGGCTAAAGTGCATCAAGGTCATCCAGAAAGTTGGACTCTGCATCTGTGTTTACGACATTCTAAAGGCCTCTGATGGTCTCATCGGCCATGGCACTGGAATCGTCAACATCAATGGTTCGTGGCGAATGCAAATGATGTTGTCCCGTGCTGAAGTGTCCCAGTCGAGTTCCGTATTATAGTCTTTCGGCCGTTCAAAGGAGAAATCATTCTAGGACAAATCAGCAGAGCCTCAGAATACGGTATACAGAGTAAGAAACATCGAGCCATGTGTCAAGGTGCAGTGTCTGACAAAGAGTGCAGTACGTCTGGACTTCTTCGATGACATTCTTGTTCCTCCGAGCCTGATGTTTCCAAAGAGTTACTTGTGAGTCCCACCATGGAGGCACCCAGCTATCTATTCTCTATTTTTTTAAGGATAGATACCTTATCGTATGCTGTAATTTCCTTAATACCGCCTCTGATACTTGATGCAGCAATGTGCAGGAACAAGTCTGGACCTGGATGAATGACGGCGACGAGTACTTCTATGACAAGCTCGAGTGGGTTCGTTTTCGAGTCGAGGAGGAGCAATGGAATGATCTGTCTCCTGTAGCACCTTCGGAGCGCGGTAGTGATGCTGTTACTGAGCGAAAAAGTCCATTTTCCATTACAGTAGGCTTCTCGATGCCTTTTCATCTCGAGCCTCACGCTGATTCTTTCCAGGCTTCAATGATGCAAGCCGGGCTCGGTATTACCGAATGGTGGTAATCGTCGCTTTATTCGGCTCCTTGCCACAGAATACAGAACAGCAGTACTCCGAACGACCAATTGTAAAGACCATACCGCCTCGCTACCCCTTAGTCCTCAATGCCCTTGTTGGGCGAAAAAAGAACCCGGGTGAGGGAGCGATGCGCTTGAATGGCGCCTGCACGGTCGACCATCCCACAGACACTACGTATGGACGGGGTCCTTCAACCAGATCCACGTTTTCGAGTCTCCTGTGCTGACGACGTCAACATCCACCACGCGGCGAACGCCAGCGACCGTCGCACATCTGATCTCTTTGTAGTCTTCAAGTCATGCATCCCACTCTTGAAGACGACTCGAGCAGAAGTTGAAGCAAGCATAGGAACCAACACTGATACGACAAAACGTGGTAACAGAATTGCAAAAACCTTACCAAGCAACCCTTCTACACCCCACTGGAGGCGTTTCATGAGGTCTACTTACGAAATCCTGCGCCCGGCGCTGAAGTCGATGTTAGGGTCGTAGTAAATATCCATGTCATGCTCTCTTGTTAGGTTTGGGGGGCGCTTTATTGATACGTTAATATCTACACGGTTCAAGTATGATGAAAGTAACGAATTCTCCCCATTTTCAACAAATTCTGGGGTTGTGAACCTTGAGCCATCTACAAGTTAGTCCTCCAGACTTCAACATAAACGATTAACGGTGAGTAATGTTGAGCTACTCATTCGCCTAATATGCCAGTCTACAATGCTGTTATCGAGTAGAAGAAGCCTGCTTCCAAAATCAGTAACGACAATGCGGAATAGTACCTGAGCCACGTTCGCTGCTCCCTATAGACTTGTACATCTTTACTCTTCCCTTTCATCCTTTGTAAGCCCGAGGCAATGATGGTCCGGGCAAGCTCTCGCACAGCCTGCGCACGGGCTGTTGAGATGGCGCGTAATCGAGTCAAACATCAACAATTTGTGCGTAGGTGACGTGCAAAGTTGTTTCGCTGTACCAGAGGGCTGGTCACATTGGCTTCTCGAATGAGTCATCTGTCGCCTTGTTGGTGGACGGAAACGGAAAGAGAGCAGTGCTAGCGTCAAGCTGACTGGTGTAAACGTCCTCCTATTCATGCAGAGGAAGCAGAGAGATCTTGTTGACGAAGAAAGTTCATGAGTATGAGTACCTCTATGTTGCCTAGCCATCTTTCTGCAAGCCGTATCAGAGAACGGTTGGTAGTTTTCTATGTTTACATCACTTGGTATTTCTGTTGTTATGTATGGAAGTATTACTTGTCCATACACGAGATCTTACAGGGTTTTCCGGACCGATTGTGATTGTGACGAGATTTCCTCACGGAATGTCCTGCACTGCCTCGGCGATTGAACGAGAACCATGACGTGCAATTTTCAAGGGGGGACAAATCAGTCCAAGAATGGGCATATGATGACAAAGTGTGTGTTGACAGACAGCTATATGACGAAGAGGGCATGCAAAGAAAAGGTTTGAAAAGTTGGTGGGAAAGGACACGCATGCACAGAACCGCATTGTAGTGATAACAGAGCTGTACGAGCCATTGTTGTACAAGGACCGTTGCTTACCACTTACCAAATCAACATGCTACAGAGACGACTGAAAATCGGCACAATCTTCGCCTCCCACGAACCTTCATGCTCGTCATATCACTGCATCCGATCGTCATCTTCTGGTTGCCTAAAAGTCCCAGAAGCCACTGTCCTTTGGCGCTTGCTGGATCTTACTCGCTTTAAACTTCCCTCCGTTTATGCCTCCCTCTCCATCTTCGTCACTATCAGATCCGAAACCCCAAGAACGTCCGGCGCCCTTCTTGCCTCCCATGCCATCACCACCGGTTTTGATGCCTGTGCTCCTCTTGTTACCGCCTCCTTTGAGCAAGTTTTCCTTGTCGCCAGACATCGGGATGATACGGTCTTCGTTGTCCTTGCTTTGCGACTGAGGTCCAGGGGACGAATCAGTAGCTTCCCATTGCGCGCCCATCTGGCTAACGATTTTCGCTCGTGCTTCGGGAATAGATCCTTGCTTAGGCTGACTAGAGGAGGGAGAGTGGTCGGTCATGTCGAAGTGGGGATCGAAGTCCTTCCGTCTATCTTTTAAGTTCGTTACTGTTGCTAAGATATGACTCTTCTTGTCGGGGCTAGCTCCCTGGTCGAAGATGTTGTTCTGATACAACCCATTGCCTTTGACGTTACCCATTCCTCGTGGATGATTTGTGGGACGTCGATCGCCCGCTGGTGTGCCATCGTCTTGAAAGTTGAAGCTTGCGTTCGTATCCGGACGGGCTTTGGCAACTGCAGGGTGCTTTGCTGGACTGTCCATGTTGGGTTCGTCGTCGCTCCAACCAAAGTGGCGGACATCTTGACCTCGGACCTTAGTAGATACCTTTGCGGGAGTCGTGAAGTCTTCAAAATCCCAATTGCTCTGATGCTTGGATTTTGGACGGGCTGCCAATGGCTGGGAGTTCTCGTCGCCTGCGCCCAAGTCGAAGTGGCTATATATCGCAGCATTCGCCTTGTTGCCTTTGCCTTTTTCGGGCGATCCTGGCTTGCCTGGCTCGGATCCATCAACATCAAACAGTCGTGAAGGCTTGAAGTTTTTGCCGGCGCCTGCCTTGGGCGCAATGGCGGCGGGCATAACGTTCTCCTTTTGAGGCGACGGCCCTTTGCCTCTAGACATAGGGGATGCGTCGGAATCTTCACCAACAAAGAGGTCATGGTAATTCCTTGGTGGAGGCTTCGCCGATGAAGATTTGGGAGCGATCCTGCCACCGTTCTCCTTCATTGGTGACATGCCGCGGGGCTTAAAGGCTTGTGGTGACACATCCGAATCGTTGCCTACGAAAAGGTCGTGATAGTCCCGTGGTGGAGGATTTGCCGATTGCGCCTTTGAAGCACATGCGTGCCTGGGATGAGAAGACTCTTCCTCGTCTTCGCGAGGAGCGAAGAGGGCCAAGCTGGCATGTGGGTCTCTCGTGACATTTTTGCTTTGAGACCTAGGCTTGTTCGTAACGCCAGCATCATTTGGATCACGAGAGCTGTCCGAAGTAGCTGTAGAAGGCCGTGAGAATCCGTTGCTTTGAGGTATGCCGGCTGTGCTCGAAGCAATGAGGCGTGCTTGATCTTTACCGTCGCGTATAGGCCAATTCCTGGCTCGAGCCCCGATTACATCAACAAGCTTGAGCAAAGAGCCTTGGTCCCAGTAGAGGCGGATTTGTTGGATCTTCTGGTTGGTACCGAAGTGGACAATGTGCACCTGGAAAACGAAATCAGCGTAGCTCTATGTCAACTCGCTAGTCCTGTATTGCCCACCATGGGAAACGTAACAACGCGGTCGGTTAGGAAGTTGTCGTCCAAACCCGGCAAATATGCTCCACCTCCAGTGATGAACTCCAATGTCGTCTCAACGTCAAGGCATAGGGCATCGCTGCTCTCAATGCAGCTCAAAATCTTCTCTGCTTTCTTCCTAAGGACTTTCTGGTGCGCCGCATTGTGTTTAACGATCGCAGTAGCGGTATTAATGGTTGTGAGTGTTGTGATGTAATTGAGCGATGCATTCTCATTCAGCGCTGAGGCGGCAGGGTTCGCCAGATAATTGTGGTAGATGGTTCTGAGCGACGCCATCTTGACTGAACATGAGACTCGGCTTGGGCAAGGAAGCTGTATTTGTGTGGACTGTTGTTATTGTTTTGGTGGGATGCGTTCCCTCGGGTGACTGTGTTTACGGCTTGGCAGCACCCCGATATCGAACGGCAACCATCTCTTACAAGTGTCAATTTGCTTATGAGATTGCAGGAGAACTCGCTTTGCACAGGCGATATCGATTTTTAGGATACGTATTCGATCATTTGCACATGATATACCACAACGCACTGCATAGCAGCTGGGCTATGAGCAATGTGAAACTGATGGATATGAGGACCCCGGTCGGTAACATTGATATCACAACAGAAAACTTGTTCGCGTATGTTTGCCAGTCGTGTATAATCCAAGACTATATCAAAAGCATCAACTCCATGTTTAGCGTAACTTTGCTTGCCATTGTCGTCTTTGGTATCCTTTGTTATCCCAAGGTGCTCCATTACTAGGCAAGCCAACTATATAGCACCAAACACCGCCCTGTCGTCACCTCGCAGAGTTTTCAGTCCTATACCTAAGCATGCAGACAGTGCTTGCATCTCTTCTCACCGTCAACGCTACTATGAGTTCACAGTGGCAAGTTGCCTGGAGGTGTGCTGACACCCATAAATGCATTTGGAGCTTGTTGGAACATGTTGGCTTGGGGCTGCTGAGGCATTTGCGTGTGGCCGTCCGCCGCGGGTGTCATCAAGGCTGGGTCCATACTCGGGGGCCAGACCTGATTGTTCGGTTCGATATTGGCATTTTGAATGTACGAGTCCCAGGCATCCTGATCTCGAGTTAGTATGAAGATTTTAGAATTGTAGCCTTTTTAGCGTACCCAATCTAGATTCGCTGACATATCTCCGCCAGGACCTCCATTACCGAAAAACGAGAGTGGGCTTGGTATTGATGGGATGCCGTTTGCTGTATCTTCCATTGGATAGACTGGAGTCATTCCTGAAGGCTGCGTATCGCCTATACCAGGATTGCTGCCAACATTGGGGTTGAAAGCCCCATTGTTGAATAATGCCGCAGGATTGGGAGACATACCGCCGCTGCTGAGCATGCCCAGTGTCATCGCGGCTGAATGCTCTGGCTTCTCTTCCACGCTGGCTCCGTAAGATTGACCATCTGTGCCACTTGTCATACCAGGAACACCAATACCAGGGAAGGGAAATAGATTCTGCGGTGGTCGACAGGCTCCTTGGTTTCTACTATACTTCAATTTATTAAGAATGACTGTCAGAACCTCCGAAGCTTTGTATGCTTCCATTGACTGATCTCTTGTCTCCTTCCAGATGTTGTTAGACACTTCAATCGCGCGTATCATGTCCCCGCGTCGTTCTAGGCCCCATGTGTACATATCGCCTGAGCTTTGGCCTCCACCTTCCATTTCTGCTCCGTAACACAGATCAAGAGCGACAATCATTGCTGCAAGCAAGAAATCTGCTGCAGTGAGTGAGCTGATGAAGACCTTCATACCGTGGAGGCGATGGCCTGGATGAGCCTCGTAGTGAAGGATTTCCTGATGGCTGAGAAGCTCCATTGAGGAGTCTACGCAAGTTCGACGGGAGTGAGCGAACCGATTATTCTCCCGGGCTCGAGCAAGGAATTTTCGATGAAGCACACACTGGCCTTTGTGGTACAGAACAGAAAGATTGTATCGCTGCATTATTAAGGCGCCAGGGTCCATGGTAGAGTCCTCTATAGATTTCAGGCGAAGATGGGGAGGGAGATCAGCACGAGCAGTCCTAAGATCTTGGTCTAATGTCATGATCTCCTCGTACGGGCATGATGTTACTTGGTGCAATTTCTCAACGACCTTTCCGAATGCAAAGGCCATTTTAGCTTTCGCGCACATATATGAGACGGGCGTAGGCTCCGACGCCGCCCTTGTCACAGGGAGCTCACGCGTATCTTCGTCGAACTCGTCATCGAAAAGATTTGAGGGGAGCTCTGTATCGCAATCTCCCAGTCGAATCATACTTGGTAGTCCGAGTTGGAAAGAGAAGAGCAAATCTGCTTGTCGCACAAAGGTCCATACGCGTCTTCGCAGTTCCCCTTGGAAAGGAGTGATGTCCTTGTAGTTCTTTGGATCTCGATGGTAACCCATACGCATAGCGAGACGAACAATCATACCCACTAAAACCCACACGCCAACCTCCGCATCGCGATTTCTTGCATATTCGCAGTGCAGATGGAGGACCATGGTCTCAATCATGTTGTTGACGGGTTTGGTGAAGTCGGCAAGAAGTAGGCTTTGTCCTGTAAGACCTCTGTAGTTCGCAGCCAACGCAAGAGATTTGCCTTTGTATTCGGGAGGCTCATCATCCATTCGAAAGAACGAGTGCATTGCCAAGCAAAGGATCGCATACATTTGTCCCAGCCAAACTGGTCCACTCTTCTGAGGATTCTCCCAATGCTTCTCATACATTCTATACCATGACGGAGGATGTAAGATATGGATGGCAGGATCGTAAGAATTGAAATACCGCGACACAAGCTTATCGGTGACTGACCTCTTCGGCATCTGTGCCAGTAATTCCGAGTAGGGAGGCGGCTTTGAACCACCGAACAGGAAAGTTGGACCTTGAGGTGCTGAATCAACCAGGCTTTTGGCTTCTTGAACCTTGATAACTTGCTCATCAAACTCCTTCTTATGCTGCGAAAAGTAGCTTTTGACTTCCTTGATATCTGATAAAATGGCACCCCAATGTGCATCTCCGTAATACATCGACTTATTGTTGTCGACTCTCATCACTCCTAGCGACTGCACTACCTGGTCGGTCTCGCTCTCTTCTGCTCCTGAACCCCTGGGCATACCATCTTCCTCCTCTCCGTCAACATCAACATCACCGTCTTGTGGATATCCAACCGATCCCAAGCTAGAGTTCAATGACAGCGCTCGATTTGCAGCTGCTGGACCCGCGGATTGCGAGCCATTTGTCATGAGCGAGAGCACTAAGCCCTCCAATCGATCAATGCGATTCTGCATGTCATCAGGCGAGTTGCTCGATTGCGACGATGCCGATTGCTTTTTGCGGCTGCCTGGAGCTGCATAGGAGCATGACATGGCATCTCCTCTCTTCACGCAGTTCTCGCATGGCTGTGATCTATTGCACTTCAGCCTATAATTGCACCATCAGCTTCCGCTCAGGGACCTAGAGAGGAGGATTCGCAGCCCATGGGATAGGCAACTACAAGACAGCCTCACTTTCTATTCCTGCATGGGGCGCAGGATAGCGGAACCCGATTTCGCTTTCTTACAACTCGAAATTGACCATCAGGCGAGAATTGACTGGTGCTCGATGTTGTAGTGGAGGGATGCGTTGACGTCATATTGGGAGACTGAAGGTCTTGAGGTGGGAGAGTTGGAATCTGGAAAGCGCTGTTGCTGGGCTCATCAGTCGAGCCCTGTCGCGGTACTTGACAGAATGCGAAGTTCATGAGTTGGATTGGTTGAGGTTGCTGGTCTCCGCAATGGCTTTTCCAACAGGATTCTCAGAAAATTCCACGGTCTCTTTCTCCCTCGGCTACAGGTCGACCACGTATCGGCTACCCTCGACTACAACAGCGTAGTTGCGCTTCCTAATTCTCAGTGATGGTATGAGAAATCATAGACAAAGTATCGTTATGGGTGGCGATGTGAGGTGCTATATCTCTAGCCCGAGCGTCGAAGGATCTTGTCCCAGCTGCTGACAAAGCCAATGAGACTAGGTACTCAATGTTTGTACTCGAGCTAGAGGTACTTAGTAGTTAGTACCGCAATGAGCAATACAAGAGGGGTCTACTATCATTATGTTATTTGGGCTGCAGGATTGCAAATCCACCGTTGGTCGTACCTCATGAACTCGGCTGTAAGCCCATAAAGGCGAGTCTAGTATGCGCTAGCGGATAGCTTGTAGCGATACGGCAATTTATACGTACAATTGTGACTAGAATCCAAAACTACGGTAAATGCCCACAGGCAATACAGCTACACTAATCGGCGCCCCCCTAGTAGGACTAGGGGGCCCCGATTACCTCGCTTTAGGTATAGCTAAGTCCGCATACAAATGGATGCAAGCTATGTTTCTTTTCCTGAACATTCTCATTCACATCGCAATGCTAGGTGGGCCGTAGTGTTGGAACAAACAGAGTGAGCTTCTAAATACAGCATGGCCAAGAGACATCGATGCAACTTTCTCAAGTCCGCGCAGTTGAGGATCAAGCGTGTTGACTCGGTATCGATCCACCACCTTTAGCCGGTAGCGCTCGATCGGGGAAATGCAAGACGCTTTGTTCTTTATGTTACAACTTTGACAAGGGTTGGCGACTATTGGAGACTGTCTCTAAACAATCCTCGCTCAGAACCTTCTCAAGTAAAGCTTTTCGTGAATGAAATCACAACTTCCTTCAGCTTAGCATCTATCTCCTTAGTCACCTGGCCTTCCTTGTCAATGGATGCTAATAGGTCGCTCTCGTTGTTCCTTAAGTGCGACAAAAAGTCTGCCTCCCACTGGAGAATCTTGGCAACAGGAACGTTGTCGAGATGGCCGTTGACACCAGCATATATGAGGGGTACCATCTCATTGACAGCCATGGGTTGGTATTGCTTCTGCTTAAGAAGCTCGGTTAGACGCTCGCCACGGTTGAGTGTCTGCTTGGTGGCAGCATCAAGGTCAGAGCCAAACTGAGCAAAGGCAGCGACCTCACGGTATTGAGCCAGGAAGAGCTTTAGAGAGCCAGCGACTTGCTTCATCGCCTTGAGCTGAGCAGCTGAGCCGACACGAGAAACAGACAGCCCCACGTTGATAGCTGGTCGTACACCTTTGTAGAAGAGCTCAGCTTCCAAGAAGATTTGGCCGTCAGTGATAGAGATGACGTTCGTGGGAATGTAGGCAGATACATCACCACCTTGTGTTTCGATAATAGGTAGTGCTGTGAGAGAGCCGCCACCGTTCTTGTCATTGAGTTTGGCAGCACGCTCAAGCAGACGTGAGTGAAGGTAAAAGACACTAACCACTACATTAGAGGATGGCCGAATTAAGTATGTGGGTCTAAGGTTGACTCACTCTCCAGGGTAAGCTTCACGGCCTGGTGGACGACGAAGTAATAGAGACATCTGACGATACGCCACGGCTTGTTTGGTCAAATCATCGTAGACTATCACAGCGTGTCGGCCATTGTCACGGAACCACTCTCCCATAGCACACCCTGCGAAAGGTGCAATATATTGTAGGGGAGCGGCTTCCGAAGCTGTAGCAGCTACTATAATGGAGTATTTCATGGCATCGTTCTCCTCGAGGGTTTTGACTAATTGAGCAACAGTGGATCGCTTCTGGCCAACAGCGACATACACGCAGTAGAGCTTTTTCGATTCGTCGTTAGTGTTGTTCCATCGTTTCTGATTCAACATGGCGTCTAGAGCAACGGCAGTCTTCCCAGTCTGACGATCCCCGATGATGAGTTCACGCTGACCTCGGCCAATAGGTACCATAGCATCGATAGATTTCAGACCAGTCTGCACAGGTTGATTTACAGAGTGACGGGGTAAAATTCCGGGTGCCTTGAGCTGAGCTCGGTATCTCTTTGAAGTCTTAATGGGGCCCTTGCCATCGATAGGGTTGCCGAGCGCATCGACAACGCGACCTAATAACTCAGGACCAACAGGCACATCGACCTACAGGAGTGTCAGAACTGAGATTTCGCACGGACTCAAAGAATACTGACAATCTCTCCAGTACGCTTGACGGTCTCGCCTTCTTTCACGAGACGGTCCGAACCGAAAAGCACGACACCAACTTGGCCAGCCTCGAGGTTCATACACATACCTTTCACACCGGACGCAAACCTGTTAACGTGAGTTCACTGCGATTGCAACTCCATGCACCCTATGCTTACTCGACTAGCTCTTCAGCCTGAACATTGTTCATTCCATGCACTCGAGCTATACCGTCGCTGTCGTGGTATGCAAGTTAGCCCACTTAAGCTCTCCATGATCCTTTCCTCTGTAGCGTTACACGTACCCAACTGACAATACACGGCCAGTCTCGGCAAGACCGGCTTCCTCTTGGACGCCACGAATCCTCTGTTCGAGGATTGAGGAGACTTCGGTTGGTGAGGCTTTCGCGTCGGCGGCATAATTACGACCTTGCCTTGTCGCTGTATTGACTGCGGCTGGTGTTGTGGTTCGACTCTGTGGGAATGCGGCAATTAGCCTCTTGCTGCCAATGTAGCCCCAAACGCAGCTAAAGGCAGCTACCGAGCTCAATACCGAGACCGTGGCATGTCAAACGAGCTTCACATATGCCACAAGGTCGTCCACGGCCGAAGCAAGCGGTGCTTTTGAGCTTACCACAGCGACTCGGCCTGTTCCCGAAACTGCGCCAACCGCACGCCCGGACTGTCTCAGTGCATTTCGAAACATCTTGACTGCAAACTCAGGGCGTAAGAGAAAGTAGTTGGGGTACTGCCAATGCAATTGGTCGTGACGAGGCGAGGGTTGAGATGGAATTGGAGTTCAAAAGGAAGGTCGTAATTCTGGAGAGGATGATAATTAGCGTGACTTGGGGGGGGCTAATCTCCTTTGGGATCAGGATCCTTAATAATTCATTACTTCCACCCAAGCCCCTTCACACTCCATGGTATTAGATACCAGTCGCAGCTTTCATTGCATCCTACGTCCTTTCGAATTCCCAACGAGCCTATAGTCATGTCCCTGAACCTTGAGAAACAACTGTTATTCGTAAGTCTGACTCAGCGAAGCTATTAGAATAAAGTTTCTCGAATACTGATATCGCCTTAGTACGGCTCATATCATCATAACGGTGTATGACAGGTCCTATCTCTGAGCGCATCATAGAAGCTGACTGCCCGAATTGAAGGCAAATAAAGTCATACATATTATATGCGTGCCCATGATCCTAATGACATCCTTCCTATTGGTATGTCATCTCGGTTCTTAACCTCTGTTGTTTTGGCATTGATATAGCTCGGGTCCAGGGAACCAATACGCCATCCCTACTGCCTATGCCGACCTGGCTCATTATTCCGAACCTTCCGCCGAACCTCGGTACCATCTTTACACTATTATATGCATCACTGTATATCCTCATGGAGCCTGTAGCTGGAGGCATACTGGCACCCCTTTTGCTGGCGGGCACTGCGTATTCGAAGCACCTTACCACCACGTATGGTGCGACGGCAAATTACTACGCACTTGGTATCTTCGTCATGAGCTGGATCTCGCAGTTTGTTGGTCATGGTGTATTCGAGGGAAGAGCGCCGGCGCTCATGGACAACCTGGTCCAAGCCCTTTTTCTAGCCCCCTTTTTCGTATGGATGGAAGTTTTGTTCACTTTTGGGTATCGACCAGAGCTGCAATCACGGGTTCAGAGCGCTGTTCAAATCGAGGTCGAGAAATATCGGAAGTCAAAGAATGGAAGCAATAGCGCCATCAACGTTGGCAAAGCAAAAAAGGAAGGGCTGTCATAATACTTAAAGATATGAAACCACGGGCCATGATCTCTTTTTGTGATTAAAGTGACTTCGAGCAAGCCCTGCTGTTTTTTCCTTCTTAGTTGTAGCAGGGTCTGCCAATGGGATTAGAGTAGCGTGTTGTGATTACTCTGACGGAGATACACTGGTTACTAGCGAAGCATACTGTGCTGGTCATCATGTCTGTACACAATGAAACATAGCTTGGAACAGAGTATATGAGTCCCCTTGATAAAGCATAAGCCTGGGTTCCGTCCTAACAGTACTACGCAACCATTCGTCTACGCTGCTTGGCTGCCAGTACTTTAAGGTTGGTTGCGTTAGCCGCCAATTTTTTGCTGTGACACGTGCCCAAAGTAGCTTACTTGAAAAGCCAAACGTTTCTTGAACGCCGGTAGTACGTACAACAGCGTCGACGACGTCTCCAGCAATCTCTCTAAGCCTTCCAGAGAGCGTGCTCGAGAACAACGTCCTTGCGCAGCCACTCCTTTCTCAGGTGGGCCTCAGTACGTTGTTCAGAGCGCTTCACTGCGTCTGGACTATGCTGATCCTCAGGCGTGTACAAACAAGTTGTCGCTCTTTCGCGCATGATATTAGAAGACTCGGACATTGTCCTCGCCTATAGGATACTAGGCTTGGGTTGAGACCGACATGCTAGCTGACCAAGGGGCACTAGCTGCTACATCGTATTGAAGCTTGAGCGAAGCTAAAGCTCTTTCGCAAACTCCTCGCCAGTCTCAACGACAAGCATACAGGAAGTCAAAATCTATTGGTCCAAGATGTATTTTCTCTACGATCTTGAGCGCACCATCACCCTACATCCGTCCTTCTTTGGTCCGCGCGTGAAGGAATACCTCACGAATCGGCTGTTGGAGGATGTCGAGGGAACATGCACTGGTTCCTATTATATAATATGTGTCATGGATGCCTACGACATATCAGAAGGAAGAGTTGTACCTGGCAGCGCGGTCGCAGAATACACAGTGCACTATAGAGCGGTCGTATGGAGGCCTTTTAAGGGAGAAACAGTATGTCGTGCATCAAGGCAAAGCCACGACATGCACGCGCTGAGATCGGCGTCTCCTCTTAGGTCGATGCCATCGTCAGCTCGGTCAACAGAATGGGAGTGTTCGCTGATGTCGGACCTCTTCCTGTCTTCGTCTCCAGTCACGTGCGTTGTGATCTTTGAGCGGAGAAGTCTTATACTGAATTTCGAATAGCTGATTCCAGGCGACATTAAATGGGATCCAAACGCCACTCCTCCCCAATACACAGACAATGGCGATCAGGTCATCGAGAAAGGCACACACCTACGTATCAAACTTATTGGTACAAGAAGCGATGTGGGCAGCATGTTTGCGATCGGCAGCATCAAAGAGGACTTCCTTGGGTTTGGGGCATACATCTCGCTGTTCTAACGTATACTGATGTATGTGCAGCACTCTGTGAACCAACCCGACCCGGCGATACCTAAAAAATTCTATAATAGTTGCGCTCTTGCGGGAGTCACTGATGACGCGGTTTTGATACAAGCTGGATAAATCGAGGATAATCAGTGCTGTCTGTGACTACTTTCCACAGCTCAGACTGATGAGTAGGTAGTGATTCAGGGATGCTGAATTAAAGACTATGGGCAGTCAAGTTTGTGGAGACCATGGTTTTAGATACTAAAAATAGGCACAAGCCGAAGCAGGCCCTGAATGTCAACATCTATTTCGATATGTTGTGGGACGGGGCTAGTAATTACGTGCAGGGCTAGCGGGGCACGCGGGGGCAGGGATATTTCCTTGGCGTCTATCATCTTGAAAGTACAGAGTTCAGAACGAGTAGAATCACGATGGTGAATAACGAATCTTTTTCAAATTGGGGGAGCTGTTGTGGGCCTACTATGTAGACGATCATATGCAAGACGTATTTATTGGACGAGACCTGCATCTAACCTCCGCAAGCTGCATAAAGTATATTGATTAAGGTACGGACAGTCTGGAGGAACCAGCCTTGCGCGTCCGTGTCACATTCTACCTCAGCTGACGGACAATGCACTGATGTTATCCACGAATATGACAGTCTGTTCAATCCATGATACTGTTTCTCGATTGTCGACATGGCTTCCAGTCCATATCACGACGATGATGACGAAAGAAAACCCCTAAATCACGAGTCCACCTCGCCAGGCCGGCGGAGTCCGCTGGACTGCCTCACTCCCTCATCCGATACTTCAATAGCGTTGGAGAGTCTCAATGGAGATGGCAACACCGTCGCCGATGGACATGCTAAAGCTTCACCTCGGGCGATGATCCTTAGTGACAGTGGTAAGAACTACGATGAGGAAGATGGCTTCTATCGCCCACCTCCGAGGCGCCCCAACGAAAAGAAGATTCGGCGCATCATATGGTCCTTAGGGGGCTTATGTTGTGGTGGATGGTTACTCGCTCTGATTCTTTTCCTCTCGCGGCAGACTTACAAGCCCGCGTCTACAATACCATTTGATCCAGCAGCTACGGCATCCCATGGGTCTGGCAAGACTATCACTCTTGACGAATTCCTCACAGGAGCCTGGAGACCAAGGTCTGCACAGATATCTTGGATAGCAGGCGCAAATGGCGAGGACGGTTTATTGTTGGAGCGGGAGAAACCCGGACAAGATTATCTCATCGTCGAGGATGTACGAAGTAAGAAGCCGGGTGCTGAGGCACTTCCCAAGCAGACGTTGATGAAGTCTGGGACTTTTGGGGTGAGGAGCGGTCACAAAGCGGATGGCTCAGAGGTAAGAGCAAGCAAATCATGGCCCAGCAAAGACCTAAAAAGAGTTCTGGTCATGTCAGAAGAGCGGAAGAACTGGCGACATTCCTACACCGGCCTATATTGGATCTTTGATGTTGCTACTCAAACCGCCGAGCCCCTGGATCCTGCCATGCCAGAGGGTAGGATCCAATTAGCATCATGGTCTCCGCAGGATGATGCCATTGTCTTTACAAGGAATAATAATATGTTTCTGCGCAAGCTTACGTCTACCAATGTAGACCAAATCACGGTAGATGGTGGAACGCAACTTTTTTACGGAGTACCTGATTGGGTGTACGAAGAAGAAGTTTTTGGGGGCAATAGTGCGACCTGGTGGTCTGAAGACGGAAAATATGTTGCTTTCATGCGTACAAACGAAAGCGCTGTTCCCGAGTATCCCATCCAGTACTTCGTGTCCAGGCCGAGTGGCACTGAGCCTGCAAAGGGGGAGGAAAACTATCCAGAAGTGCAAAAGATCAAATATCCAAAGGCTGGCGCACCAAATCCGGTTGTAGATTTGCGGTTCTACGATGTTTCCCAGAAGGAGGTGTTTGCCGTGACTACTGATAGTGACTTTCCTGACGAAGATCGTCTCATCACGGAGCTAGTATGGGCGGGTCAGCAAGTTCTTGTCAAAAACACGAATCGAGAGAGTGACATACTCAAGGTAGCGCTACTCGACGTCGGCGAGCGGGCTGGCAAAGTCGTCCGAACAGTAGATGTCAATGCCATCGATGGTGGATGGTTTGAGGTTTCGGAGAACACTCGATACATCCCTGCGGATCCAAACAACGATAGGCCGTATCCTGGATACATTGATACTGTGATCTACAACGGCTATGATCACTTGGCTTACTTTACCCCTCTCGACAATACCGAACCGATAATGCTCACGTCGGGTGAATGGGAGGTCGTCAATGCTCCTTCAGCCGTTGACCTTGTATCGAATCTCGTCTACTTTGTTGCAACGAAGGAATCGTCCACACAGCGCCACGCCTATACCGTCAACCTGCTTGATGGTACTGCGCTTCAGCATTACACTGAACATCGTAAAGAAAGCTACTACGATGTTTCTTTTTCAACAGGCATCGGATTTGCGCTAGTCAGCTACCAGGGTCCCGACATTCCGTGGCAGGAAGTCAGGTCAACTCCAAGCTGGGATGGCCACTATTACTCCCACCGTTTTGAGAGTAACAAGGAATTGGCGCAGATGGCTTCTGCTCATGAGCTGCCCATCGAGATCTATCAGACTGTCAATATTGGTGGCGTTGACCTCAACTTAGTAGAACGTCGTCCGCCTCATTTTGATGAGAAGAAACAATACCCTGTACTTTTTCAGCTCTATGGAGGTCCCGGCTCACAGCAGGTTGATAAAAGATTCAACGTAGACTATCAGTCCTATGTGGCCTCAAGCCTTGGGTATGTCGTCGTAACGCTAGACGGGCGCGGGACTGGTTTTCTGGGGCGGAAGGCAAGGACTGTCGTCAGAGGTCACATTGGCTATGTTGAGGGCATGGATCAAATATCCGCCGCCAAGATCTGGGCGAAAAAACCGTATGTTGACCCTGAGAGGATGGCAATATGGGGATGGAGTTATGGAGGCTTCATGGCGCTGAAGACGCTGGAGCTGGACGGAGGTGAGACGTTCAAATATGGAGTGGCAGTTGCGCCTGTGACGGATTGGAGGTTCTACGGTTTGCTTCCAACGAGTCATCCCGTTGCCTTCCAGCTGGTCTAATTGATATCTAGACTCCATCTACACGGAGCGCTATATGCATACACCCCAGAATAATCCCGATGGGTACGCAAATACTACGATAACGAACATGACTGCCCTACAGAACAATGTTCGCTTCTTAATGATGCACGGTGTCGCGGATGACAATGTCCATTTACAGAACACGCTCGATCTCCTCGACAAGCTTGACGTTGCGGGAGTCGAGAACTACGACTATCACGTTTTTCCAGATTCAGATCATGGTATCTTCTTTCATAACGCGAATAAGATGGTCTATGATCGTATGTGTTATGTCATTAGGTGTGTATAATTTACTGATTCCGTGATAGGGTTAAACAATTGGCTTATCAATGCCTTCAACGGCGAATGGTTACGTACTGAGGACGCAGTACCAACGGAGAGTATAGGGGCGTTCTCTCATCGGAGGTAAAAGTTGGCATATAGGGAGTTCAACCGGTTGGAATGCATCCGCTTGGCGCATTGGAACGGTACGGATAGGTTTTAAAATATTGTGATGGATGATACAACTGCTTTTCACGGTAATCAATACCCTTATCATATGTAATACTCTGTTCAAGAGGATCCAGCTCCCTTTGCCGTCGCACAACCTTACAACAACAACAACAACAACGCTGATTGTAGCTGGCGGCAAGACACCTCCGTCACGCGCCGCTTCTCCATCTATTGACTGCGCTCTGTGCTCTACGCTTTTCTCCACAAGAGTTCAAGCGAACTGATGTCAAACTATAAAGCTTCTGATATTCCCAGAATTATACCTTTTTTGCACTGATTTCCCTGTCCATTGCACAGAATCTCTCTGAATTAAGATACGCCGATATTGGTGTTGCTCCATAGCGCAAATTTGTGGAATTTCTGGAACGTTGTTATTACTCAAGTATATATTCAAGATTGACGAAAGGCATGAAGGACGGCCAGGTGACCTTGTTTGCATATTGCATTAGCTCTCCATTTGGGTCTTTGTCAATGGTTGTCCTACTGTTGGGTGGCTTTGGACCTTCACTCAAGATGAGAGCGATACGACTTCCCTGACCCCTATGATACTCCTCAATTCTGCTGACACTCCATACAAGAACACAGTCTTTGTACTATCTTCATTGACATGACATCCGTCATCGTTGCTCGTTTGAATATGTATAGTTGCACATAAAGACCCAGAAGCGTAATCATGAAATCCGTTTCCATGCTAGAGCTTACTCTCCTCTTTCTCACCAATCAACGTCTCAAAGGCCACCGGTACTTCATCTGTCAAATCGCTTGCTTGCAGACTCCTTCCGCGCTTCATGAACGCCAGTCTAGAACATTCCCTTGTGATCGCGCTCCCACCCCAAGCCGCGAGCATCAACGTCTCTTGCCTATCCAGATTCCCCTCCACGTCCCACAATTTATCGTGATACAGGCTGCGATAGCCCAACAGTGTCCCGATACTCCCAGTGAGGGTGTCGCCCTGACCGCCGCTTCGCTTTCTCCCTCCTTCACCCTCGCCAACGATCGCTCTTTCTCCATCGCTGATCCAGTCTACAGCTCCCTTTCGTAGCACCACCACGCCTCCGAGTGCCTTGGAGAGTTTCTTGCATCCTGCCTCGCCTGAATCCGCTAGGTCGTCCTCGCCTATACCGGCTGCCTTGGCCAAGCGTCCAAATTCTACCACGTTCGGCGTAAGCACGCACTCGGTGTAGCCGTGTATCAGGTCAGGCTGGCCTTGAATCAACCACAACGCGTCTGCGTCCAACACTAATGGCACCTTCTTTTCTCGTGCGGCCTTAATAACCTCGGCGACGGTCGCTTGCATCAATTTATCCCTGCCGAGACCAGGTCCGATCACCACAGCGTGAAGATTTTCGAGCATGGCGATGATGGGGGAGGCGATTTCAGCGGCAGGTTGGTCGGAAGCGGGTGCTTGATTGATCTCGCGCATTATGGGGTGGACCATCAGGTTGGGAGAGTAGCTTTTGATGACATTGGCTGCTGGTGGCGTGCAGAAGACGTGGGACTGCGCGTATTTAGCTAGTGATTGGAGGTGGAGGAAGGGTGTGTAGTACAAGGTCAGCTCCTGGGTATGCCAGTCAGCTCAATGAACGACGACGAAGGTAACCAGGGATGGAATGATACCTAATCGTGCGGAGGCCATGGCCGAGAAGTAGGGCGCGCCAGTGTAGCTTTCACTGCCCCCAATGACAGCTACCCTACCCAATTGACCTGTTTCGCGGTCAGTACGAATCCCGATAGGATACAATTGTAGTTGCTCTTACCTTTATGGAACTTCTCAAGCATGGGCGGCACAATCATGCGCACCTTTTTGAGAAGTTCCTTGGATCCTGGAGACATGGTGGGCTGTTCTGGCATATCTTAAGTGCAATCAGTCAAGGTCGTTGAACAGATTGACGAAGAAAGAGCTTCTCACCGAATCTTGGTGTTGACCGGAGCACGGAGTTGTAGTAAGCTAACGGATTACCCATGCATGGATCGCTTAGCGTATTTAATAGTCCTGTCATTCCTTAGCTCCTAGTAGAACGTGATAGATTCAGTGCTAAGATTTCACATCAGTATTGAGCATGCTAAGCACGCTGAATACACATTGAAAGAGTACTTCAGCTTGAGGACTACCTTAAGTTTCGATCTTGCTAGTCTAATTAGCAATTTCAGTCTTGCCAATATTCTGGGAAGGGATGTCTGGACATCCGTTGACACGATGATGGAGGGGTATACCTTTTCGTTTCAAATAGACCAGGACGATATATCGTCAGAACTATACAGAACTAGACCTTACAGGGTGAACCGACGCGCTCGAAGCACAGTAACGTAACTTCACAAGGGATATGAAACGTACGCGGAACTTAGCGGCGACGATACACGAGTGTATTGCCTAGCGATTGCTAGAGCGATGAATAAAACCAAGTAACTCCTGAAGACCTGCAGTTAAGGCCACCGCAAATCAACCGCGCTCCACCTGTGCACACCATTTTCGCATCCGGAATCTTCTGCCGATGCTATCGATGACGCAGTGACGTCTTTCACCGAGATTTGAGCCGCGATTAACATCCATCATGGTAGTAAGCAAAAGCATTCGCTGTTGTATTTCCCATGGAAACGATCGAACCGTAGTAATAAACAGTAATCGCTGGTCATTCGTAAAGTTCTAATAGAACACCCGCTAACAAAAACACCAGTGCAAAGGGAACCCACTAGAAACCAAGATTGCGAGAAATCTCGTTGAGCCCTTGAAGTGGGTTTAAACGCCGTTATCCCCCTTAATCATAATGAAAGTCGTTATGCCTCAGTATCTTTGAGGTTTCGCTTTCTTCGCCATAGCCTCTAATCTCTTTCTCCTATCATCCTTCTCCTTCTTCAGCTGGGCTTCGAGCCGAGCTTCTTCCTCGTCTTCTTTCCTCGCAGCTTTGGCCGCCACGCTTTCCTCCTGCTCAACGTCCGAGAAGCCAGCTTCCATGTCCTCGGATCCTTCAGAGCCGTATTGGTCTTCCGCCACATCGTCCAGGTCTTCTTCATCGGTGGCGGCGTATTCATCGTAGCGATTTCTGGAAGCATGACTATCTCGGTCTTTAGAGGCCGGTTTTCGGGGCATGCTCCCATCAGGCTTCATAGTTCCTTTGTAGGTTGGCTGCGGCTTAGGTTTGGCAGTTCCCTTGTAGGCAGGCTGTGGCTTTAAAGTCTTTGTCGGCTTCGAGGAACCTGGTGCTGGACTGCTGCTTAGACTGCCAGATGAGCCAGGCCGGCTATTTTGTTTGATACCAAGCTTTCTATCTTTCGACGCTTTTTTGTTCATCTTCAGCTCCTTCTTATGGCTAATAGCGATCTTATCCTTGGGCTTGTGGCTTATGACGCCTACCGCTAGAGGCTTCGCTTGTGTTGCCTTGGCACGAGCCATGATCTCTGCGTAGGAACCTTTCTTGGGTGGCTTCGCGGCTTCGCCGACAGGAATAGCAGGAGTTGGGGAGACGGTCTCTGTAGCGGACGAAGCGAGATTAAGCTTACTGGTGCCACGATATGGCACTGAAACCTTCGAAGGCAGGGATGAAACTGGCTTCGAGGGTGTATTTAAATTCGCACGCAGAGCATCGGCAGGAGGTGCAACACGGGAGCTTGGTGCCTCAGAAGTACTACTCTTCACAGTTTTGCCGTTCCGACCAGACAGCCCATCTTCCGCCTTGCGCTTATTGCTCTGAGGGGGCACGTCCGCGACTAGAAGATCACCGGTCTGCACACTACGGCCTTGCTGTAGGGTATCGGCATTCTGTACCCTGGTTGGTTGAATAGGACGTGGGAGGGGCTGGGCACCAGTTCCCCCAATAGAGCCCAAGACGGAGTTGAGGAACTTCATGGTAGAGTCAGTATTCAAGAGCAGTTGACAAAACTTCTCTCCATGCAAATGACTCACACTCATGATTGGTGGGGGGAGTGAGGTCTTGTGGATCAAGTGCTACCGTCGGTGGTTCGTAGGTGGGTATTTGGGATACATTCTATGCTGATGGGCGGGCGAAGGCCTCCCTTACAGACGTTGAAATGTTTGGACAGAATTAACTCAGACAAGTGTCTACCAGGTGGTACTGATATTTCAGAAGTGAAGGATGCTACATCACACAAGTATAGACAGTCGCAGGCTGAGCATCATTCCCAATCCAGCCTTCTAAGTGTATAATGCCACGAAGCTAGCTTAGCGCCCGTGTTTCCCACATCCCCTTCTCTAATCCTTTCAATATGGATTTCCCTGACTCACTCCGCAAATACATAAGAACTTGACGTTTCAGTCTCCGCTCATATCGCGGTTAAATCGATTGACTCTCTCGTTCGACGTATCATCAACCAAAAAAGTGCGTGGCTCCCCGTGCTCAACCCAACCTCAACACTAATTCAACCAGTAGGACATTCATCATGAAGCACCTTGCAGCTTACCTCCTCCTCGGACTTGGTGGCAACACGTCGCCTTCCGCGAAAGACGTCAAAGCAGTCCTCGAATCCGTCGGCATTGAAGCAGATGACGAGCGCTTGAACAAGCTGATCGCTGAGCTCAAGGGCAAGGACTTGCAAGAGGTACGTTGGGTTTCAAGAGTCCAGGCTACTACATTCATCTGACTGACAAATTGCAGCTGATCTCCGAGGGTACCAGCAAGCTGGCTTCCGTTCCATCCGGTGGGGGTGGAGGAGGAGCAGCCGCATCTGGAGGTGCTGCTGCTGGGGGCGCCGCAGCTCCAGAGGAAGAGAAGAAGGAGGAAGCGAAAGAAGAGGAGAAAGAGGAGTCGGATGAGGACATGGGCTTCGGATTATTCGACTAGAGACAGGGTATTTGACGACATGGGGGAGAGCAATTCAGGCCAAGCGCACAATGTGGAGAGACCTGATGGATAGGCAGAGTCTCTCAAACTCGAGGCTATGGCAGGACGAGTAACCTATGCAGTCATAGATATCTACACTCCGGAATCTGTGTATCTGCGATGCTGTAAACTCATATTGGCCAGGATTGAACCTGAATCTGCTGGTGTGTTGGTCGTCAAGTGATCGTGATAAAGGCGCCAAGTCAAGAGACACAATGTCACACCTTGCGCATATGTAGATGCAGGAACAGAGATTGATGTCTTGACCGTCCAAGTCTAAGGTAAATTAGCGAATCCACAGAGGGCACTATATTGCTTTTGGGTTCGATCACTATTCTAGCCCAGACTTAAGCGAGCCCGATCCGCCCGCCCACCACTGGTGAAAACACGACCTCATCAGTATTCGATACGAACAGGATCTCATTCGAAGTTCAACAGATCACGAGCGACACTGCTGCAGATCGCTGTCATGGCTGACGCAGACTACAACCCAGAGGAAGCCGCCGGTATGTGATGTTCCGGTCTCAGACATAGGGCAGGACAGCGAAGCTTAGCAGGCGCTCCAATTCTGTACCATTATGTGGGGATATGTGCATTCGAGGGCCATGAGCTGACAGTGGCTTTTTATACAGAGCTCAAGAAGAAGAGAACTTTCCGCAAATTCTCCTATCGTGGCATCGACCTTGACCAGTAGGTCTTCACCCGTCGGCTCGTATCATAGTACTTGCTAACACGAATTTCTTCGCGACAGACTCCTCGACCTTTCCTCTGAACAACTTCGTGATGTTGTGCATGCCCGCGCCCGTCGTCGATTCAATCGCGGCCTGAAGCGCAAGCCTATGGGGCTGATCAAGAAACTGCGCAAAGCGAAGCAAGAATCCAAGCCCAACGAGAAGCCTGAGCTGGTCAAGACGCATCTACGAAACATGATTGTGGTTCCGGAGATGATTGGAAGTGTGATTGGTGTCTACTCTGGAAAGGAATTCAACCAGGTCGAGATCAAGCCCGAAATGGTGGGGTTCTACTTGGGGGAGTTCAGTATCTCATAGTGAGTATTCTCATCGTGGCATATGGGTTAAGGTTTTAAATTCTGATGATGAGAAACAGTAAACCTGTCAAGCACGGTCGACCGGGTATTGGTGCCACACACTCGTCGCGATTCATTCCGTTGAAGTAAAGGGCATGGGGTTTAGGCTGAGAATTAAAGACGGTAAAGAGCAATGCGAAAAGGGCGAAGCTCCTTACCAACGAGCTTTCAAGGTGTGCTCATACTGAGTCGATTGGCATGCATTGTGTACGGAACGTGACTCCTCAACTATCTCTTCACTTGCAATGGATTGTTGCGTTTTCTCCTCATTATACTGCTGCACCATGGTTTTGTTGCACACCGAAATAAACACGAATTCCATTTCCGCTGTGATCAGATCTCTTGTGCTCACTGACTTATATGTCGTTCCACTAGCTTTACGCGTACCTCAGTGGGTGCTATGCGTTTACTATGAGTGCTTTTGTTTTGAATTACCGATAAGTCACTTGTTCAATGGTGTGTCTCAAGTATGATATTGATGCTTGCGAACTAAGGGAGGACATCTGGGTCAAAAAAATCACAAGGCCTGTATCAACGAACGCCAATCAGATTTCCATGCATGGACCTGGTGACCTATATGCGTCGAATCTTTCAAGACTGCCCCGACGTGCCTATGAAACCAGATGAAGTCTACACCATCATAGGAATAAGATCAACAAGTATGGACTACGGTCTCATGTGCCTTTTGCTGGGTTTAAAATTTCGATATAGATTGGGCCTTCTGCCATTCTTCTCTCTCTCGTGTCTATCACGGTCTTCATGTTTCCGTTCGCCACGACAGGTGTGATTGATGACGATCCACTTCGAAAATAGTGCGGGCTTTGTAGTGGACGCTTGGAGGAGGACTGTGCAATCGAAAAGTTGACTTCATGGCGCTTCGCACGGTCTACCTGCAGTACGGCCATGCTAATGCTAGACTGCCATCCCCTAGAAGAGACAATGCTGTTCCAACTAGAGTGGGACCTATACTATCGCCGGCAGTCGTTAATCTCCGATGGCCTAGGACGATCATGATGCAGTCGGGAAAGTCCACATCTATTATAGAACAGCTAGATCATCACTTATAAGGACACGGACCTCAGAAGTCGTTCAACGACCCCTTGAAAGGACATACGAGACTCTATGAACTACTGCAAAGCTTTCTGGATACTCGAGGTGGAAAGTCAGGAAGTAAAGGTAGGCTTCATACATATCTGGGCATTGATCTCTCTCCTTCATAAGCAATCCGTCTCACAACATCAAGTCAAACATCCACACGATGCTGTACTCAACCGGACGCCCTTGGGCTATAGAATCCCCGTCTGTCTAAGGCACCACATATGTAAACACCATCGCCATACCACCTCCCATCCCCCATCCCTCAGCACAATAACCTGCCACCAAAGCATGGGATACCCAGAGCCCCTACCAGCCTGCGTTCAACTGACCTTCACACGAAATATCCTATATGATCCACAGCGAAACCTCCTCAAATACCAAAAAGGATGTACCGACCCATAGCCTTGAGAAAAGCAACCAGATGTAGGAAAAGAAGCAGAGAGTAAAAGAGGAAGATTATCCTACCTTACTCTACTCTAAAAACACCATTTCATCGAAGGTCAAGAGACTAGATAGAATGGGGTAGCAGAACTTTATATCATCGCAGTCTCGGACTCTGGATCCGAGGATTCAGATACTTCGTCTAAGTAGCGGAATCCCTGTCCTGTATGCGAGATAATGGGCCATGTTAGTGAGCATGCGATTGGTTGTAGATAACGGGATTGTTGTTGGGTTGGTGGTAGGTCGCTTGAGACTCTAGAGTATATCCTGGTTATGAGATATGGGGATCGGTGGAAAGCGAGAGTTGCTCAGTATTGAAGCGGCTTGCTGCTTCAAGGAACATTTTCATGCAGGAGATGAAGATTTTTTGACACTTTGTTGGGGAGGCCACAGGTCGCCACACTTGCAGGCGCAGAAGGATCGAGAAAAGGTTGGAAAACAAGCTGAAGCCTTCCATAGTGAGAAACAATCAATGTATGATAGCTTATACTCAATGAATAATATTTTTGTCTTTTCGCTATGATATACATGAATGCTGACTACCTAATCTCTCCACCTCCTATCCACACGATGTCAATTAATTCTCAAAGCCTATCAAAGGCATATGCCGCTGACCATTAAATCGCCCTATTTGAAGGTATCGTTGCTTGAAGAATCGAAGATCTTGGCACATGACAAACATCAACAAAGTAACACAATATCCGCCTATCCGAGATATACCACAGCGACGACCGCCGCGCACAGTAGCGCGAAGTTGCTCGCAGCAGCCACGACGGCGGCACTCTTCGCGCTTGATGATGGTGCGGTGGCACTGCTCGTGGTACTGCCGCCTGATGAGCTGGTTGCAGCTGCGGATGAAGATGCGGACGCGGAAGATGTGAGGGTGGCCGAGCTCATGGTGGTGTTTCGGTACATGGCTGTGCCGGTGGCAGCGCTGCCACTAGCACTTGCGCCTGATCCTACGGCACCGGTCCCAACAGGGGTGGTAAGTACGGCGGGGCCAGTACCCACGATGGCGGTGGCGGTGGTCTTTGCACTGACGACAGCTGTCGTGGTGGTGTTCTTGCTTGATGAGCCCGTGCCACCAACGATGACGCCGCCGGAGGGTAAGGCGCTGGAAGCTGTAGTAGCGAGGGAGGCATCGGATGAGGCAGCGGATGAGACAGATGATGACACAGGTGATGAGGCAGAGGACGAAGCGGAAGAACCGCCGGTCAGGGTGATCAGGCCAGTGTAATTTGGCGGCTGGCCTTTCTGATCAATTCTCAGGGCGTAATTGTCGCCATTGGCGAGAGTGGAGCTTGGATTCCAGGTGTAGACGTTGCCAGTGGCGGAGGTAGTCAAGACGGTGACAGTCTGCAGGTTGTTGATGTCGCCGCTCTGGAGAGTAATATTCACGGCCTGCGGGAAGAATGGCAGTCAGCTACCTGGATTTGGTTCGCAAGAGAAGAGGGCTCACCGATCCATCGCCTCCCGTATATTGAAGGGTAACGGGCGTGTCAGCATGTACAGTAGATGGGATCACTCCTGAGAAGGCAATGCGTTGTGAAGCTTGCGCGACGGTTGCGACAACGAACGACGCGCACGTGAAAAGGGTTTGAAGCTGCATTATGAAAGTGATTTGCTGGAGAGCGGAAGGTATTTCGGGTCCTGAGATATCAGAAGACTGATAGGCGAAGAAGTCTGGAACGAGTGGCAGACAATTGTATACGGCAATGGAGAGCAAGAGAGTGTGGAGTGGTCAATGTTGTTGTTATTGCTTGGATAGAAGAAGAAGTAGAAGAGTCGGGCGCATTGGGCGAGGAAGGGGGCTGTTACTTTTTGATGGCGGGAGACTGGCTCGGCTGATGAATTGAAGTCAATTTAATTTGCAGCGGTACCAACCCAAGCGGGTCAATCCATGGTCCCACACCTGGCTGTGATCCAATCATATCGCTGCGCCCTGATATCCCATGCTATTTGACCCGTTCGCCCACATGAACCCAATCTACTTAAAGTACCTCGTAGTAGTGTCTGGGCAACGACAAGTACGAGGCAATTACGGAATCCTCCCTAGGCAAACCCATGCTGGCAGGGGTGTATATACCCAGTAATACTGTGTGCATGGCAGCGTGCAGATGAAACTGCGGAGCTCATCGGTCGACTTCGAGAAGAGGACCAGTGCAGAACATCCGTTACCAACACTGCAGACTGCAGTGGACGAATGTTATGACTGAAGCAAGCTCGCGACATCTCTCATGCCACAATGGAAACTAGAATAATAGTGAGAGTCGCGGCTCTCGGAACGTCGTCAAGATATGTACACTGCAGGTTCCCCTTCCCAAGACCTCATGCATACTACTTCTGTGGTCTCCTGAGGCCTACACTTTCTAAAAGCGATGAGACCGATGATGGCCTCTTCCCCTCCTGCACTGGCCCCTCCTCAGCCTCTCTCCTCTGTATTGATGAATCGCTGTCGCCTGCCTCGGCTGATAATCTCGCCAGTTGCTTCTCTCGTATTTCCGAATTCCGCTGCTGGTAATGAGCCTTCAGTTGACTAAGGTCTGCCGAGTGGCCCGCCGGGACGTTGTATGGAGAGCCACTATTGAATATCCTAGGGAGGACGTAGACGACTTAGCCATCAAGTTTCATATATAGTGTTACTTGCGGGAGAGGAAGCAAAAGTTGGAAAGGCAATGTCAGGCCCACTCCCCCCGGACTAAACATCTCGTCACGAAACCCGAGCAACGCGGGTATATATCAATGGAAGGCAACGTACTCGGGAAACCTCAAATCAATATGATGTGTCCACGGACTGCTCTGGAACAGCTGCCTATCTGCTCCTGCCTGCTCCGTCATTTTCGTGTGCAGATTATTCCTTTCCACATATCTATCTTGCCAGAAGCGATAATACTGTATAATTCGAGTAGGTAGAGGTTGCTTGTCAGGATTACCCGCCGAGGCAGGGTCGTTGGATGAGGAGCGCGAGAATTTGTAGACGGCGAAGGAAAGGGCTAGAGCTGCAATTGTGATGTAGAGTCCGCGCTGGTACGGATGAATATATCAGCTCTCGCTTGGTCTGATGCAGAGGCTCCCTAAATGCAAATAGACTCACGCCGAGTTCTTCATTGACCGGTTCCGGATGATGAGCATGGTGGGTTGGATCGTAGTGGCCCGCGGACGAAGCATGGACTGAGTCAGTTCCACTGCTGTCACCTCCCTGGATACCGTCTGAGTCAACACAACCAGCTTCAATCACACCATAAAAGCGGGACATCATACGCCGAGGGGCTCATTGACAGGCTTAGTATTGGTTCCCCGGTCTGCATTCGTGGGATCAGGTGGCTTGACTTCAGCGTACCCACGCCATTGAATGCGATGAGGTTGCTGCGCCAGACGATAGACCGCCCGCCTTGTAAGAAGCATCTTATGTGTGACAGAACGCTTCAATCCTTGGCTAAATAGGGCAGCGATGCTTGGTCGATTGAAATTAGTGTGTGCAAGACTCCTGTAAAAGCTTGGCACTGGCTGCGTAAGATTTCCCCCTCCATTTATATTCTACTCCCTACGGAGTATGCGAGACGAGATGGTGGTCGACCATACAATAAATTCCTATTCCATATGTATCATCCCACATGTTGGCTGATCATTGACCGCTACCTATAACTGTTTATAACTTTTGGGGTGCAGTCAGTGCTAAGCTTGTGGAAAATTTTTGCATAGAACTACGCTAAATTAGCCTATCATTTAAGTGTCTAGGTCTAGCGATTGCAGAGATTCCAGGTTACAATCAATCGAAGGAGTACGGATGGGGGTGTGGAAGGGAAGGCAGCAGTGTATCTTAGATCATCACATCTTTCGGCCCTTTCTCAGGCTTTACTTGTCATGAGAATTTCTTATACAATACGTTTTGCTTCCTACGTGAAAATGTCTTCCACCCGTCTCAACGCGCTCTTCGCTTACATCTGTCTTCTCCTGCTGTGCTCTTCAGCATATGCCAACGCCCCAGCGCCTGCGCACTCTCCCAAAGCCAATACGATACTTATATGCCACACCTCCCACGCTTCCGAATGCTATCCGGCCATCTTCCAACCAACCGAATACTTCCAACAAATCCACGACGACCAATCCATACCACCTGGCCTGCACGTTCGTTTGAATCTAGCAACCGGCCTCAAAGAAGCCCGACTCAACGTTCCTGAAGCCGAAGATGCTCCCAAGGCAGACTTAGTTATAATAGATAATACAGCTCAACTCCCCAACGATTGGGAACAAGCGCCATATCTGGATAGGAGTCAGAAAGTATTGGAAGACCAAAACCGAGAATGGCAGGAAACGGCGCCCTCGAAATCCGGACTAGATGACTCTTTCGCCCCCGGGGATGTATCAGACAAGTCCAATTATCTTTTGGCCCAGAAGACTGTACTCGGCTCCTCAAATGTCCAGTCCACCCTTTCAGCGATGGAGTTCCTTACTGGCCTCTCCCACGATCTCGAATGGGGAATTGCACTGGCCCGCAATGCAGACTTGTCCCGCACCCTTGTCGAATACATCAATCCCCAATCAGGAGTACCCATCAAGGTTCGCTCGGCGTCCGCGCAGCTCCTGGCCACGGCTGTACAAAATAATGCCGAAGCCCTGGCAGCGCTGCTAGCATGTTATACAGAGGCTGAACAGTCTCAATATACACCAACAAGGGTTGTACATACCGCCTTGAAAACCTCAATGACGAGGGAAAACCCGGACACTATCTTTCAAAGTCGCCTTTTGTTCCTGCTCACCAACCTCGCCCCTTCGCTCGCACAACTTCAAGCCTTTGTCTCTGACGGCGGTCTCACTACCCTACTTGACCTTTTCGTTTCTATGGAGGTGGAGCCAAGCGCGGATGGCCAGGGCAGAATCCGCATGAAGATCGCGAACTACCTTCAAGATCACATCATCTCCACCATAGACGGCTGGCCAGGCCACTCGCTTCTAAAGATGTTTTCTCCAGGCAAAAGTTCCGAAGTATCAGATAGTCAATTAGTATGGAATGAGGCGATGAAGGGGATGAAAGCCTGGTGTAATGCTTTGGAAATAGCGTTCGAGAGATACGACATTGCCCAGTCTTCAGGTGGCGCGTCCATCGACGCAGTCAACGAGCACAGAAGTATATATGAAGCTCATGAGATGTTAGAGAGTGTATTAAGGTATCACGGCTGCAAAGGGGGATGTGGCTGCGATGTTGGTAAGACTTGACCATCGCAAAATTCACAGGCCGAAGCATGGCGTTGTTCGACCCATCGAGGAATCGAAGCTTAATCGACTATGCATGCCTGACGACGACCTACTTCTTCCCTCTATGAGGATGATTGCTATGGGTACATTAATTCGTGATCAGAAGTGAAGGTTGGTTGCTGCCCCTCAGACCGCTGCCATGTGCAAAAATACTTGAGAATAGCCAGTGGATGGACACCATAAAGCGCTGGTTCAAACTTCCTGCTCGAACTTCATTGGGACCATTCCATCCATGCCATCACCATCAACGGCATCTGTCTCGGCACCCATAGCCTCGTGAGCTCCGTTAAGGGCAATACGACCCTGTTCGGCGGCAACCTCAGACTTACTCTTCGTAATCGGGGGCTTCTTGCCGATTGTAGCTGCGGCACTGCTCTTAGGTGTTGCCTTGGCACGGCTCTTAACCTTTAGGGGAGCGGCCTCCACTTCTTCCTCTTTTACGGATGCATCTTCATTATCGTTTACCTCGCGGGCTTTGGCGGCTCCTTTCTTGACGACTTTGGCTGTCCCTTTTTTCGTGACTGTGGACTTCTTGGTTGGGTTTCCTACATCCTCGTCGCCATCATTGGAGGCCGAACGCTTATTGCTCTTGTTATTGCATTTGATTGCGGACTATTCCCCATCAGCCATGTCAGCAGCCTGGAGGTTTGTCTACCTACACTGCCATTGCCCTTCAGCTTCACGACAACAGAGCCTTCTTCTTCTTCACCATTAACAGCTCCCTCTTCATCACCAAGGTCGGTTTGCGTGTTCTTGACGGTACCAGTTACTCCTTTCTTGATGGGAGCGGCACGTGGCTTCTTCGGGGTAGTAGCCGTGAAGGTACCGGCATGCTCAGGGTTTTTCTCTGCGATCTCGCGTCCCATCTGACGCCACTTACGGAACTTGTGCTCCAAGCTGCACTCGGTTCGTTTTTCTTCATCCATGGCAGCCATCTTCTTGAAGCTAATGGCTGGATTGCCGATGACGGCGAAGAGGAGAGGCATGATCGAGTCGACGTCGGTAATAGCAGTGGCCTTGCCACGAGGGCTAGCGGCGGTAGACATGGCTGGTTATTACAGTGTTATCCTTTCCTGAAGTAAAATCCGACGGAGTATTAGCCTTTGCTCAATGATCGCAACGCGTGCATCGTCTTTCCAGACGAAACTCAGTAGGCAAAGACCTTGGTACCATTGACAAAGGATCGTGGGGCTGGATCAGGTGAAGGTGAAGGACTCGCGGCCAACGTCGTTTTGAATGCTGCGTTTTCGATGATGATACCTCTTGACGATTATACAAGATAGTGAGCGCAGTACAGTATAATAAACGCGATTGCTGAGGTGCAGCCCGAGGGGGATGGGCTCCTAAGCTGTGCCAGTAGGCTATTTCGCAGAGCTGGCGGCTTGAGTAGGAACAGGAAGCTGCCAATGTCGCAGCGCAAGAATAAGATGAATTGTCTTACCTTTGGTGATCTCAAGAGACTTGTCGCGTTGAGATCTCGGATGTGTGTGAGTGTTGCGCTTTCCAAATGCGAAGACTGAGAGGTTACTCACAGAAGTACTTCGATGCGCTGATGGAGTACAACGATGGCAATGATGAGATGTGGAAGTCACTTTGCGAATGGATGTGAAGATGATCAGAACATCGATAGGAAAAGTGGTGACAGAGGGTTGTCTTGAAGAGTGACGGAAGCAAAAGGCGCCAGCTTGCAAAATCAACCTCCTCCCAGCGTGATCGGAACGGAGTCTTGTTATCAAAGCTTTCACTCCTCCTGCCTTCAAGTACAGAAAGGTGAATTCTGCTCGTCGCGGTGTTTTGTGGAGATGGAGATGTGACCCTCGTTAAGGAATACATATATCAAAATAAGACCTACCTTCTCAGTGGGCAACAGGTGGAATGGCCTAGTGGCAAGCTTGCTGCATCATCCGGCAACGGTTGAGCGAAGATGTCACTTCCCATTCTGGTGTTGAGATCGATTCGGTTCGACCCCCGTTGGGTTCCTTCTCGGTAACATTAGGTTATTAAATTTCCCAGAAAAGAGTTGCGGATATCTCTAGATCAATTGTTGTGTCAGTGTGATCACTTTACCTTGTAACGTCGTTCATTCGATCCTGAGGTTCGCAATTCCTTTTTTGGCATTTTTTTGGCAGGGAGGTTTTATGAGGGTGCTTGCTGGGCGTGTGATCTTGCTGGGGAGAGGGATTAGGAGAGTTGTAAGTTTTTATGGTGGTGTTTTCTTGATGGGGAGATTCGCTGGATGGGGATGGTGAGGGGGAGTGACGGTTTAGGATGGTGGTGGTTTGATGGGTATCTTCGCTAACAATCATACACCGTAAGGCCTTCCTATCATCAACACCGCCCCTGTCTATCGCTAAAAAATTGCAAGATTCCCACGATTCCTTCACCTAACCCTCCCTCCCCTCCATCCCTCGTCCAGAGAACTCATCCTCTATACCCTCACTCTTTGAAACCTCCATCACCACCTAGTCTAACAGCCGCCCAAGACATTACTATTCTCAACGATTCTGCACACCGATGATGATGCTTTCGATGGCGATGCCTCTTGCTTGATACCTATGTATTCTAGGTCACGAATCTTGATCGTGGCTTAGAACTAACAGTCCTTATTGTAGTCTTTATTGACACCGAGTCCCCAGTCCAAGATATTATCTACGTCGCGTCGGGACTCTTTGACGCTGGTGGGATGGGTTATGGAGGATGAATGCAGCTTGGGCATGTTGAGGATTAGTTTAGGAAATGATCCTTTCTGTTTGTACGTAGTGTATGTGTAAATGCGGTCTGTTTGGGGGTATTGGGTATATGATGAAAGCGCATGATTGGCCATGAAAAATGATACTTAAGTGGATATCTTCGCTAATGAGTATAATATGAGAGGTTTCATAGCCTTAAATTGGATATCCGTCTCACGAACCATGATTCTGGCTCAACAATATTTGAGTATGTTTGATCGGATCTGATACCGAATCTCGCATCCATGATATTATCCACGTCAAGGAGTACGAATACAGCTCGTACAGGTGGCAAATTACCTTTCCAGTGCATGCATGATTGAGTGAGGTTTTCGAGCATTATATATATAAGAATGGAGCATAATTGTCCAGAGGAGTGATACTTGAGTGGGTATCTCACGAATCCTGATCTTGGCTTAATGATACTCGGTAAAATCTTTTCGGAAACCGAATTTCCAATCCGGAATGTCACCCACGTCAAGGAGTACGAATACAGCTCGTACAGGTGGGAAAATTATATTATAATCTGATCCTTTCCGTATGTGTCCGGTGCATGCATGATTGCGTGAGGTTTTCGAGCATTATATATATAAGAATGGAGCATGATTGTCCAGAGGAGTGATACTTGAGTGGGTATCTTCGCTAACAAGTATTATAGAATGGGTTTATACCCTTGAATAGGATCCCTACTCATCGCTATTGCCCGTGGCGCATTTGCGTTCTTTCGTGGTGGCTGCTGCCGTTCCATGGTCGGCCTTGTTGTTGTTGACGGCTTTGTCGGCGGTGACGGCCGTTGTTCCCTGCTCTGATTCTGGAGCTTCCTCAGTATCGCCGATATAGCTATATTCCCCTTGGTCGATACACACGTCTCCCATTACGGTGTCATGGGTGGCGTGGCACTGCACATTAGACTCTGACTCCGCCGCCTTCGATGGCCCCAAGCGCTTGAATTTTGGATCATTGGCCTTGATCTTGGCCAGGCACTGCTTGATGTATTCGAAGCGAAGGTTCAAGCCCCATTCTAGGATGTTGTCGACATCACGACGGAGATTGATGACGAACTCGGGGTCTGTGAGCGGATATGATTTTAAGAGGTGCATGTGGAAAGTCACCTTTCCTGTCGGCTCTGTAATAGCCCGGTGGATGAAGAGTTGCGCAAGATCTGGGGTTGTTATGTATATATATATATATATATAATAGTGCGTTATCAATCATGAAAAGGACTACTTCGTTCACAGTGAGAGATTTCTTGTCGATTGGTGTTGATTCCAGGAATTTCGCATTCTAATTGCAGTGCGAAGTGAGTTATGGCATGACCTGACGGCGCCAAAAGTGACATCGCATTGAAATGTTCGCAGTGTCAGAAAGCAAATAAACGTGCAGAGGCAAACGAAGCAAAACCGCAACCACTCCAAAGAAAGTTGTATGGAATGAGAAATTGGATATCCGAAGTCTTAAAATGTTGGAATATAACTCCCATTAGCTCCGGGAGGTATCATTTGTGAATATGTATATTATGACAGAGTACCAATTTTCTGTAATAATGCTGCTTAAGTGGGTATCTTCGCTAATAAGTATCGTAGGATGGGTTTTATACCCTCGAATAGGTTCCTTTTCATCATTAATTGAGTTGAGAGTTCTCACAACTTTCCAATCCTTCCCGGCCCTCCTCATGCTCGTGATAGTTCGTCCTCCGAGCCGTCCTCATCATCCTCCTCCTCACCAACTTCACCCCCATCGTTGTCGTCGTCGTCTTCCTCATCCTCGTCGTCGTCCTCGCCTTCCCCGCCCGTCGACTCCTTGCAACGCGGGTCAATCTTAGCCAACAGTTCCTTGATGTAGAACTTTCTTTTCAATAATCCCCAGTCAAGAATATTATCAATATAAGACCTCAACTTGGGGAGCTGCTCTCCTTTCCGTATATCAAATCCTTCCATCAGAGCCATTTCGTATACGACCTCCCCGCTTTTCTTCTTGTGCGCCCAATGCACGTAGATATCTGCAGCGACGACGTTCATGGCCATAGAGAATGCCAGACGGCCTTCATCATTCTCGTTATTATTATTCGCCAGTTCAGCCTTCTCCCTGAGCTTTCTCATGGAGTGAATGATTGCAGCGCCGTCTCGGCAGGCTTGGATCCTAGCTGCTTGGAAATCCGCACTGCCACTTTTGAATTCGATGACGAAGAACGGATACAGAATGTCTTTGGAAAAGTTCGAGATCCCCTCCAACCCAAGATTTACCAGTCCTTCATGTTGTCCAAAAGCCTTCTTGTGAAGCCCATATATAAGATCAGGCTTTGGGTTGAGGACATCGGGTAATTTGCGTAACCATTGGTCGAGTGCCTTCTGACCGGAACTATCTTTATATGGAACGCTACCCTTTAGGAATTGCTGGTTCCTGTTGTGTCTCAGACCACTGTCGTTCCACCTCACTGTCAACCATTCCTGTTGACATTCAAGTTCATCACTAGAATGCTGCTGGACTTTTCGGCTGTCGTCAACCAAGATTCTCCACATAACGTCCACAAAGGTGTCCTCATTTGAGAATTCCCGGTCCATGCGGTTCTCCAGGAAGTTATCGACGGTCCTCTCGCTCATAGCAGAGTCTCTTGACGACGTGACAAGATCTTGTGCTGCATTCATGATATCCATTCCAATTTTGCTCTTTATGGCCAAAATGCTGTCAATGTTCATGCCGTTGTAATGCAATATGTCAGTCTGTTTCCCGTGATCTGCAGTACTACTCTTGGCCATTGGCGGCTTGGAACTACTCGTGCCGCCATCCTCCGTTTTGCTCTTCGGCGGCATTGTGCCGTCCAGTAATGCCAGATTCTCCTTTGTGAGTGGCTGTGGCGTACAAGGATCGGCACTCTCAACCCTCAGTCGCTTTTCTGGCGTCTCACTCGCTCCATGCACCACAACCTCAGTCTGCGAACACTCAGCGTCAGCTACTACTCATAGAAGGACCATTCATGACTTACTTCCGAGTATGGTTCGTTGCCTCTCTTTCGCTTCTCACCCATCACATGTGGACCGATGTTGGAGGTGAGGTTGTGGGGTGGAGGGCAGGGTGCGGACGTGACTTTTGAGTGACAGAGCTTACTCAGATCTCAGGGAGAGAGCTCGCTCTAATAGCTCGTCGGCTGACAGAGTCTACTCCAAGACTCTGACTATGTAATGTATGAGGAAGTGTAGATGTCGTGAGGACGGAAGGGACTGGTGGTAGGGATGTGTGGGTTTATAAAGTCGAAGTGATAATGAAGCCGCGCCTCAGATGTGAAGGATAAAGGTCGCTCCGTTCGTATGACAGGGTTGACTTCAAATTTCTGATTATGAAGTGCGGATAAGAAGTGATGTGAATGGTAGTGAAGACGGAAGAATGATGTGTGGGTATAATTGAGTTTGAGCGGAAGTAAGACCGCCCATCGCGCGTGGAAGCCGCCTGATCACGTGCAAGTATCCGTGCTTGCCATGCTAGAGTGAGGTGCTACACCCACGCGATGAAACACATGTGGAATACGTAAGCGGATGATGCGCGTTCGGTTTTGCTGTAGTATCGCGGGCTCCTTATTGAGCATGCCTATAGAGTTTTGTCCCTTTGACGTGTAGCAATCCAGCTTGTGTCATTCATCCAGCCCAGGGCTAGTTTGCCGTCTCCTTGCGCAACTTGCTCGTAAGAACTCAGCAACACCTACAATCATGCCTCTACCTTTTGGGTACTGTTCCCCTTATGCAATGGCAATTGAGCGAATCAACCCGGTCTTCTGACATCTCTAGGTGACCTTCATCCAGCTGCGGCGACTGACACGCTATCTTGACTGGGCTTCATCTGCTCTCCCTCGGCGGTAGGGATAGCTAGTGACATAGTGGAGATTGGCGAATTTTTGATCTCGGACAGCGGTGCTCCATGCTTGATGGGCAAGGGAGTTGGCGTGTGTTGTGGTTCAAGTACGTGCGGTCGCCATTTTGCAAGGTGTTTTGCCGCTGGTGCCCTGGCATCATCATCTACAGAGAGGCGTCAGAAATTGTAAGGATGAGAATGGTAGCAGAAGACCTACAGTTCCGCCATAGATCCTCCAGGGCATCAAGAGCTATATCGCGAGCTGGAGGTTTCATCATGATCAAGTACCTGATACAAGTCAGAGAGTGTGAAAAATTTGATGGCAACTGGGAAGAGGCATACAGCAAAGTAGTCACAGCCAATTGCACCCTCTCAGGATCCTTAGCTAGGGCCTTCACTCGTTCAAGTACGTCTTCGTTGACCTCAGGGATCTCTCCGAGGAACCTTGTCAATAACTTGTCCTTAGCGTCCAGGTAAGGCACGATACTGTCCAATACTTTCAGCAGCCAAACCTCGTAATTTCCTTGAGGTTGCGTTGTCATTTTGCTCCCCATTCCTTGCCCAGCACCTTGCACTCGATCATTGAACCATTCTTCGCTCAGCCATGCGATGGCTATAGGTATCCGAGGTCGAAAGTCCTCCCTGATGAATTTTGCTAGAGACTCTCTAATGCCGTCACTCAGACTTGATGAGACCCCGTGCCTCTTCACCAATGCTTGGGATTCCTCTCCTCCGCTCCCTTCTCCAAGCAACCCTGTAGAAGCGCGTGTTGCGAGCCTCGTGATAACGGTGACCCAAGCTTCTCTATCATAGTTACTCCCTGCAAGCCTGTTAAAGCCTGACTTTTGCCTCTTTGCAGTTGATGGCTCTTCCAAAACGTTCATCACGCTGAATACGCGGCTGATCGTGATTTTCCCTAATTGCATCGTCTCTTCTGCAGTCAAGGGCGGAGGTTGCGGAAGTTTGAAAGGGCCTAATGCCACCTCCGTGGGCGCCACTAGTGAGTCATCCAACGGAAGAGCATCAGCTTTGTTCATAGCTTGCTCCATGTCTTCAGTAGGCTGGAAGTCCGGCTCATAGTCTTCTTCATCATCTCCAAGAGCGCCGACTTGTGGCAGTGCGGGATATGCTTTGGCAACGGAGTCGTACCGAACTCGGACGTGGTGGATTGCTTGGTCAAAGGCTTGCTGGTCTACCTTTTGAAGTACCGGTACAACGATCCTGGTCATCAAATCCAATGGTATAGGCGTGACGTCGAAATTAGTGAAGGCTGGGTCTTTGGTGAGGGTGTAAAGGTCCTTGAAGCTGTTTGGCCCGGGTGGAAGGGGTGCATAATCTGCTCGTTCAGGTAGCCCGGCTCCAAGACGTCTCCGCTTGGCACCGTCAAGACCATCTGTAGATTCGCTGGGCAACTCTCTCTTGCGAGTGCTACCTTCATCGAAGATGTCCATACGCGCCTGAATGAGACGGTCGACGTAAACTTTGATACGACCTGCCATTGGTGAGTTTTCATTTCTGGGGATCTCATTAGCATTCCGAGCCCTCTAGTATGAAAATCAGAAGCTGGTACCTTCGATATATATTCATGAGGAATGCCCTAGTTGTCCTTTCCATAGCCTTGATCTGGACCTTGGCTTTGGGGCTCATCGGCGAGTTGGCTTGCTTCATTGGGTTGAAACTTAGTATGGTAGAGAGTATCTTGTTTGCAATAGACGGACGAGATCGCAGCAGGTTGCCCAAGCAATTTAGAGTTGCGGTGATCAATACAGCATTGCTACCACCACAGTATCAGACTTAGTTCCTTGCACGTACAGTGATGGCATAGATACCTATTCTCTTCACTAAAAACGTTGAGAAGTCGATCCAGCAAGCCTGATGCTTCAGGTTCCAGACTTGGAGGTGGTATCAAGGGGTGATTTCGAGGGACTAGGGAAATGGATGTCTCGTTCTGTTCGGGCCGCTGATATCGAGCATAAGCATTGGTCCTGACTTCTAAGATAGCATCGAGATACACACCCTCGGATCTGCGACAACTCCAGGTGTCTGCACCTGAACGACCCTCTGCACAAACTTGATGCAACATGTTCTGACCCCAGTTGGTGCAGAATCCCATCTTTTCAATATATTGGACTTGATCGAAGCCATCTGATTCCATACGGGTACATCATGCGGATTTGCAATGCTAAGAAATCAACATCAATCAAATCACTGCCCTTCTCCTAGATGACCTCTCCCGCGGCAGCTACTTCGAGGCAAGGTAATGCCTGTCTACGGGGGCAGAGGCAGATTTGCACGTACATATATCGAAAAACGAGACTGTAGATACTGGCAGCAGTCTGCACAACGTTCTTCACCACCCCAGTATCTTCCCCGGGTATCTCCAACAAATCCTTCAATGTGCCCAGTACTCCCACAGCCGAATTCTCTTTGGGCGCGGACGTGAAGGCTGGGCTGGCGAAGGTTTCGGCCAGGAATTCAGCTCCCCATCTTCGTAATTCAAGTCGTGCGTTAGCCCCTACTATGGGTAGGATGATTGAGACGATCTGGGGGTAAAGGGCAGCGTCTGCGAGGACGATTTTACGTGCTGCTTCGAGTTGGGTGAGCTGGTCTGGGAGGGCGAGAGCCATTGCGTAATTTGTCGATGTCAAGTAACGGAACGCGGTCAAGAAAGGAAGGGGTTGGTCGGGAGGACTACAAAAGGGCAGATGTCAACGTGACATTGGAGGAATGAGAGCTAGCCGAGGTCCTCGTTGCTTCGAAAATCGACGACGAGGTGAAGAGTGGCCTAAAGGTGATTTTGTTCTACGACGAATAAGGAATGAAGGGGCATCGCAGAGTGAACGGTCGATGAGAAGTGGTCGATCTTGCAGTAAAGCTAATGCCGATCTGAACTCGCGCTAGCAAACTTCCCGCAAACGGGGAACTACTTTCTCTTCAGCTTTTCAACATCGCACAATCTACACTACCACCCAAAATGGGCATGTACGTAGAGCCCACACTTTGAACATGCTTCACTCTAATGGATGATCCTCAGACTCCCTCGATCAAGTTACTATGACAAACACAATCGCCAATCTGCGGCCCTTCTCCGCGCTCGCCAACCCTACCTCATCAAAAACATGATTACCGGCGTCTGCCTCTGCGCTTTCACTGTTGGTGTCTGTGCGTCTCGGCTGCCTTTCTAATTCTTTGTACTAGAAGATGGAGGTCTGGCGTATGCTAACCATACATAGACTCGTGGACCATCAATGCCGTAGCTCAGGACGATTTCTCTGATGTCCCGATCCCAGATGCGCCATCACAGGCAGCACACACGCCTCATACGGGAGTGGAGAAGGCAGCCAGTGGGGCAGCGTTAGATCAGCGAAGAGAGGAAACACGTGCACGGTCATAGGAAGCATGGACAATTGAGGGTCTGGTTTGTAAAATTATACGGCGAAGAATGAAACTTGTGGGGCTTTAGGTGTGTCGAGAGAGGAGAGCTGCACATTGGCGTATCACTGATTGCGGCTACAAATGGCGTTGTGGTATGGGTACGCGAAATAGCATGAGACTCGGAAAACGACCAATATCACCTCTTCATTCAAAATGTCACAAACCCTCTGTTCTTACTCGTTAGGCGTACGAGATGAAAGAAGAGCAAAGACAAGTCCTGGCGAATAAAGGTAGGAAAGTCAGCCCTTATAGTCTCGATTGTGACATGAACACATGAAAATTAATCAGGGGATAAATTACAAGCTGGCATACTTATACAAAGGATCAGGCGTTCGACAATATCTATCAGACCCGTCATCCCACACACTATGCGTCAAAACCCTCGTATGCATACCAGTGCTGCCAAATCATATGTGCTAAACTTTTTTTGATTGTCGTCTCACAAGACAGCAAAAGTTACGCCGAAGATCATGGCAAATACGCTTCCATTCATGCCCAGCATATTCGCAATACTCGATGCCGCCGTGGCAGTTGCCGAGGTTGTCGAAGCACGCGTGCTGCCTGACGATAGATCTGCTGAATTAGCACTTCCAGTTGAAATTCCGTCGCTTCCCGGACGTGCTCCCTATACCCATTGCTGTCATGGCCGTGGCCGCCCTATCGAAAGTGCTCTCCTCCGGGGTTTTAAGCTCTAAAGTATAATCACAACTTGCATGTTATAGTTCAGGTTGCCATCAGCAGTGATCTTAATCGCTCGATACGACCGCCTCATCTTGTGGGCGGGGAGAGTGAAGGTGTACGAAACAGGATGAGGGATGCTGACTATAGAGACAGTTGGATCAGTCGCGCGTTCTCAGAGATCGCTTTCACGGTGCCCTCATTCAGACTACTTTCAGTGGCACTGCGTAAGGTCAGAGTCATAGGGTCATTAATTACAGGATCTCAGGTGACATTAGATGTTTTACAGGCCGTGGCCATGTAGCTATAAGGAACTAAAGGGAAGGGTTTGTCTGCGCGATAGTCGCTGTAACGACGCATCTGACAATGATACATAGTGCAACACGCATACCATAAAGCACGCGCTGCTCATGTTAGCTCTTCAAGGCACGTGGCTTCGGCAAATTGAAATGCTTGCAATATGTTGAGGCAAATAGTGACACAGTGGTCGTACGCAAAGATAGAGGCAAAAGGAGTCAGATGCAAATTGATGGCCTGAGATAAATAACTTACTTTAAGTAGGTCAACATGGCAGCCGCGCGCTGAAAAGCCTAAGACGGGTCGGACCGTCGGAGACAAATACCCTAGCCCCCGTGCTCCCTGCGTGCCTGGTTGCCTGGCAACCTGGGTCGTTTGATCTATGCAAGCTGACTATGGTACGATGGCGATGAACATGGGTTGAGATGCCCTACGACAATCACGTCCTCTAAGAGAACGTTCGACAAATGTTGAAACATTGGTCGAAGTCTCACGTCGCCGCTCCAAATGTCGTTTAGCTTTGGCTTTCACAGTAATGATATTGAAGAAAGCGCCGAAGAAGTCGTAACTGACCTGCCTGAGCCCGCATCGCAGTGGCCCTCTGAAGTCACAACACCAAAGCATCATGATCTAAAGTCCTTGGTAAGAAGGTTGCTCTCTTTTCATAAGTCCTTTGCCTGCATCGTGGCTGCAACCTTTATCAGTATTAAGTTGAGGATTATGGCGCCTGCACATCGATACTCTACGTGTACGTGTGTCGATCCAGATTTGTATCGCCAAATAGAGGTATTCATCCTGTCGCGCACAGTCTCTGACTGTCGCAGCTGAGAACGCTACCTTCAAAGATCTCTTACTCCACAATTCAAATATCTGGCTATTGCAGTGTCCCAATTCGTATTCCTCGCCGTGAGCTTTTTGACATACGAGCGCAACTGATGGCCGAGGATACCTCTGAACAAACTTGTGTCGTGGGCCTCTCGACAGACGATATTACCCCCAATGTCTACGAAGGAGGTTTCAAGACTTGGGAATGTTCTATAGATCTCGCCAATTACATCCTTGCAATGTTACGTGCAGAGAATTACTCGCTTGCTGGACGGCACCATTTTGCTGAGGTAGAACCCGATATCAGATGCTGTTCGATGTACAAGGCTGAAGCTCTTCTCTACAGGTTGGCGCAGGAACGGCTCTTCCAACACTAGTCCTATTTCATCAGTTGTTCAAGCATCCAGATCCTGTATGGACAGCCATTCACATTTCCGTTACAGATTACAACCAAGCCGTACTAGAGACTACTACTATACCTAATCTACTTCTCACCTGGTATTTCGCGCGTTACAATCTTTCCCCTTCACGAGAGGGCGACCTCGAGATCACAGAGGATGTTCTCGGCCGCTTCCAGAAAGATCTATCGGACAGAGCGATCCATATTTCTGGTTTATCAGGCAGTTGGAATGACGCGTTCTGTGACCTTCTTGTGCCCTTCGATGGTCTGCGACCTCCGAATACCATGCAAACTCTGGTTTTAGCAAGTGAGACGATCTATTCACCTTCATCGATCCAAACATTCACAAAGCTACTCTTGAAAACTTTAAAATGCGCTCAAACTGCTGGTGGACGAGCGACGGCTCTGATAGCTGCAAAACGCGTCTATTTCGGCGTTGGTGGTGGAGTCGACGAGTTTCTTGATACCTTGGGAAAATTCGATGGGAGAGCAAGCGTTGCCTGGGAGTCAATGGGTTCCGGCGTCGGTAGGGTAATACTGGAACTCATCACAGAAGGCCAGATGCTGGCTGATCCGCTGTAATCTGGAGTCGGAACTCCTACAAAACAAGGAAAATCTCTATACAATTCAGAGCCTACCTGTGGTCGTCTTACGGTATCATCATTTGAAACCTATTATTTCCCCATCGGTTTCATGCCTGAGCAGGCTCATCGGGATTTGTTTCAAGCCTAGCAGATGACCCGAAAGGTTCGCTTAACCCAGCGCATCCCACAACCGTGGTGCATGTCCCACCACCATGATTTTCTTTCCGGCCAACATCAAAAGCTCTTCGTTAATTGTAGGCCTCTTTCAATGACCTTAGAGAGCTGATGAGTGTTGCAGCATGCTATTACCTGGCTACATTTCTGAACGCTCCTTGCCATACGGGCCGGACAACTTCTGGGCTACTCATTCATCACCATCCATGGAGCGCTACCAAGGCTACAAGCGACATCCCATGTTTTAAAAACCTCGAATGACCAACGAAGGCGTGAAACATCGTCACCTGATGGGACGGGTAAATTAAGGCTTGGTAAATGTCATACCTTGGAGGCGCATCAATTGCTCCCTTGATTCTCCCTACTATGCCCGCATTTTGATCCCATGAACCTTCTCCGCAATACAGTTAAGACCAACTCGCGCGGCTAACACGTCTAGGACATCCATTTGAAGAGGTAGAATCACTAGCGTCACAAGACATGAATCTCTTCCATCAGTTTCTCTCTGTTGTCATATGTTTTCATCGTTGAGATACTCCTTCGCAAAGTTACTCCAAATACTGTCATCATTCACCCTACCTATTCTCGGACCGTGAACACGCTCGGGGGACCCAAATCATCATGCCACACCTTACTCTGCTCCTCTCTCGGAGCGTGCTATTGTCCTGCCTCTTCATACATGCAGCGCTCACCGCCAACATGCAGGCAGCTTCACAGGCCAATATTGTTCAACCTTCAATGGTGGCTCCAGAATCATCTGTTGCAGCAATAACTTCCGCATCGCAGATAACTCCATCAACGATACCAGCAAACGGCGATCCCTGTGGTCCCGCATACCAGGAAAACCCCAATTTTCCCAACACTTGTGATCTTGTTCCCTCCCTCGTCACGAGCCCCGCCCCTTATGGAATAAATTGCACGGCCACCATCGACGTGGTCAAGTATCCCAAATTGGCGGTCAAATGGTTCAATGTCGAAGCTTCCATATACAACATTTGCGTTAAGATGGAGGACTCCCGTACCTTGACAGGCAAATGGATTTGGTCCATGCTTGCCCCCAGTGCTGCGATAGGTTTCTTCCTTCCACCATTCCAGAATTCTGCAGCCAGGCCGTCAATGAAGAGATGTTTGCAGATCTTTGCGGCGATGAACAACACTTGTGCGACGACGACGACTCCGTCGGATTATGGAAGCATCAATCTGAGAACTTTGCCGGGGATCGATGCGAGTTTTTTCGGTGGCGGAGCCAATGTGGGCAAAGGACCTCCGAAACCCACTTATTTGGAAGATGGTAGTGCGGTTAATGTAGGATATACAAGTTTTGCTATCAGCAATGTGATTCATTAGTGCGGACATGGTGCGAGTCAGGTGAAAGGGACTGTCGATGGGGGAAAGGGTGATGTGAGGATGGGATCGCGAGTGCGTACCACATTGGCTGTCAAGGCTGATTTGATGGACGGGGATGTAGGATTTGAGATTGTGGTAATCTTGGCTGGGTAGTCTCTATTTGATGCTGCCTGGTACAAGATATGGGATCACGTTCAAATTGCTTTCGTATATCGTACCAATATTACAAGGCCTGGAGTAATGCTTTTACCTCATCCTTCCACTGTCAAGCTCGTGGTGAACGAGTGAGGCGGATCACAGGCCGGTGATCCTCGACCAACTCTGTCCGACTTCCCAAGACCTGCAACATCATCACGTGCAGCTGGCAACTTCCGTGGGAGGTATATACATTATCAGATCAGTATCCGTGACCGTGAAATTCGCCTGCAAGGTGTGAGTATATTGCTATGAGCTTGCGCTCTGACTGTGAGCTGCATGTTCACGATTTTCTGGGCATTATAGTACTCCGTAGAGAGTGTGCAATAATACACCGTCACCGAACCTGAAATTCGGTGGACAACATCCTCAGTGTTTGCGGAGGAATATAGGGCGCTGGTGTCTTCTTCTCTCTGGTCTAAGGGCTAGGATTATTCTAGACTAGCTTCTCATCTCCTTGGCGCGCCCCTGAGATAACAGTCATCGAGACCGCGGAAACGCAAGCTCAGACATCGTGAAAAGCAATGGCAAGCGTCACGACTTTCCCTAGTTGTCGGTGCGTACTGGTGGGCTTTGTGCCTCCGTACATCTCTGCTTATACAAGCCCAACGTGAGCTATCTCTTATTATGTCAGGATCCCTTGACGACTCCTCGCCTTTCTCTCCCTACCGCTCAGACGGGAAGTTGTATGGCTTCGTCTGCGTCGTAACGGGAGCAACGCAGCCAATCGGACAAGCAATTGTTGCAGAACTTGCTAGTATGTGATCAATAGCCAGTCAATACTCACTGGCTAACGCAAAACTTTCACAGCTCATGGCTCTGCTTGCATCTACGCCTGTACACGGGCCCCCAATGAAGACACCTCCGACCTTATCTCGTCTCTCAAGAAGACCTACCCCAATGTGAAGATAATACCCTATCCTCTCATTGCTGCCGACGAGCAATCAACCCTAGGTCTGGTCGACGACATACTAAACGCATGGGGTCGTCTTGACGTATGGGTATGCAGCTCCGGCTTGCTAGGCCCACCGTCAATCGACATGACGACGCCCTCAGACCTTCAGAAATGCTTCGAATCCAACAGTCTCGCGCCATTCTTTGCGCTCAAATATGCTCCGCCTGCGATGGGGAAGTTGGCTTCGAAAGGAAATTATCCCAATGCGGCGCCAAAAGATCAGAAGTATGGGAGTATCATTGTGGTATCTTCGGTGGCTAGTACATACGGAGGTTGTTGGGGCCCATGCTACACCATGTCGAGCCATGCGGCCCTGGGTGTGGTACGGGCAGGTGTGGCGGTCCTGAAAGGCGAGTAAACTCTAGCTAATGATGGTCTATTGAGGATTTTGTGATGGCTAAATTGGTTGGCAGGCTCTGGAGTTCGAATCAACTGCATCTCCCCAGGGCAAATCGACGTTGGGATTGATCTGAAGAGCTTTGACATGCGAGGCATGAAGTCACAGCTGCCACCAGCGAATCTGCAATCAGCTGAGGTTATCCACAATTATTCTCCGCAAGTGTGGCAACCACTAATAATACATGGCAGTCACAGAAAGAACACATCGGCCTCGAGCGTGCCGGCACGCCAACGGAGGTTGCTCGGGTCACCGGCTTCTTGGCGAGCGGCTTCAGCAGCTACATGACGGGAGCCAACATGGTTATCGACGGCGGTGCTTCGTGAGTCTAACTTCGATATGTCTTTATCGGCCCTGTCGAAAGCTGACGTCGCTTTGTCTGGCCAGTGTGATGATGCCCCTCACGGTTCCAGTATAAAGCTTTCGGGCTACAGACTGATAGAACTCATTAGGACCTTCTTAAGATAACAAGCTCAGAAGCCCGCTCATACTTGACACCAAATGGATCAAAGTACCTACAAATGCATCTTCGCTCTTGTGAACCCATGTTTCCTTCGATCGTCTCCTGCACTTCCTCCACTCACACTTTTCTTCATGATCAAAGATCTCCCCTTCATTAATCATGAGCTTCTTTTCCCATATCCCGAGCCAAAATCGCCAATTCCATAGTCCCTGCTCAATAAGCTACGATAATCTGCCTGTCCAGGCCCAAAGTGATCAAATAGACACTTTTGGCCCTTTTTCTCAAAACGCATACAGTGGCTTTCCGAAACCACATACCTTGAGAAGCCCTTTGGTTGAACACCTCACCATAGAGTTCCGATCCGACTTTCCAGCCAAAACGGTGTAGCATGCTCTTATCAAGGAAAAGTCCGACGACAACCATTCGGTGAAGCCTGATGTGAGAGGTTGGATCCGGTAACGGCAATACTCCTCTTAGAACTACTCCATCAGGATAATGGCAAAGTCTGGTTTGGGGGTCATGTGATGTCAGGTGAGGATCAAATCTTGTTAAGAGCGAGGTAGGAATTCCCACATGTTTAGATCTCTCCCGGATTATACCAGAGCTTTTATCAAACAACGGCGATATGAACCACGGAGAACAGCCACCGGAAACATCAAGGTATAACCGACTGCATCTCACATTATCAATTAAGGTTCATCTTGAATGTTTCCTCCTAACCCCTCACCAACCCCCCCCAAGAGTTCCAGTAACGTACCGTCAACGAAACTTCAAAGCTCAAACCTACAGCGTGCTTCTCTCCTTCGCCTACCTCAATCCCTAGACATCCGCGAGGGTTGTAAACTTCAACAGCAATCTCCGCAACGCAGCTTCCACCATTTGAGATTGCCTTCAGCAGCCACTGCCTTTTTCGTGATATTTGACCGGACAGTTGAAATGCTTTGATGGGATGGATCCTACATAGCGCCCAATGGCGATTTTCCTCAGCGTATATCCCATATCCTACGCCTACATTCCATTATCATCATCAACCCGAAGGGCCGCAGCTGTTCATGAACATCCATCAACAACCCTATCCTATCCTATTCTATCTCAACCTCTGTAGCCGGTCCCGTTCGCGCTGTGAGATCTATCTCCCCACTCCCTTCTGCATCTGCCTCTGCGTCTTTTCGAGCGTTTCGAACGTCAAGTCATCCTCGCGGAACTTTTAATTTCAAGGTCAGATGATGGATGCTGTGGGTATATACTTTGGCGACGCGGATTCGGGATGGTGAAGAGCGGAGTGGTGTTGTGTGGTATCATGTTGTGCTGTGCACGAGCATGTGATGTCAAAAGGAGACGCTGGTGAGTACATGAAATCCGCAGCGAATGCCATTTCTTCCTTCGTTGGCCCTGATAGCGGATCTAGCCCTGCTCGCGAAGAATGTCGATTAGATATCCGTCGGCGTTGCTTTTAGGGTGGCTATCCGTGAGTGTGTACATCTTCAGCTATCCGTCCATCAGCCTCATCCCTACAGCACCGGCCCATCTTCCTTCGCCTCGTCCGTCTAAAGCTATGGCTCTCACCTAGGCCTATCTATAACTACGCTGTATCAGACGCAGCCGTGCATCTTTCAATGGCGTCGTCGCTCGTGTATGTACAACTATTGGGTTATCGATATTAGAGCGAGATTTCAAGCTCACCTTCTCTCAAAGTACGCTTATGCTGTATGTATCACGTCATCCTTTTTCCTACTTCGAAGAATTAGGCGCAGTTCATCCACGTCTCGCTATTGATAATAGGCCGCGGCGATGTTTGCTTGTGAGGATGTGTTGTGGGGCCAATGTGTGTTTTTTGGTCTTGAATAGCACTATCGAAGTTTCAATAGTACTCGTTGGGAATCCAGGTGGTGTGATGTGGAAGGGGGTCAATACGAGGACCTTAATGCCTTGAACGAGGCAAAGCCATCCGCTCTCATGGGAGACGATCAGTGTGACCCTGCTGGTACGCATGGCCAAACAAATCTGCAGAAGGGGAAGATTTCTAGGATGAGCCACAGTTCATAACCGTGATAATGGTACTATATATTCGTTCTTCGTCATTGGGTATATAATCAGGCAAACCGACTCCCTTTTCCGAGACCCTACTTAGCATACGTCCGCGTCGTGATATCCACCGATGGTTCACCTTCAACAACTTCCGTCACAGTCACCACCCCGTTCTTGACCTCCGCTTTGTGCCGATCGACTGATAACAAATTTCGGTCAGGATCGGCTCCTTTGGTGGCACATTCAATATGACCGGTAATGTTATCTTCTTTCTCGAACTCCTCGGGTGGTGGATGCCACCATGTGTCCGCCTCTTTCGTACCGAACAGGGAACCGCCGAACCATCTCCTCAGGGTTCGCACATGGACGTTCAGGAAAAGTGGCCGCATCAGGGGTAGACAGGCGCAGACTATGCCGACGCAGGGCTCTACAGATGCCCATGCGAGAGGCGCGGCGTTCATGTCTATGAGCGTGTCAACGCGTTGTATGGGAGCATGAAGAGCGAATGAATACTTACATTTCGGATCATGGTTATGGTATCGAGGGGCGGCAACCGAGTAATTCAACCTCACCGCACTGGCAGCTAGGCAGAAAATGCCAACCCCAAACATGCCCACGACCGCCAGCTTTTGCATCACCGGCAGATGCAACTGCCACACAGGCCGTATCGGCAGACTCAACAGTAACACGTTTGTGAGCGAATTCAACGCTGCCGTCACTATCCTACCCGCCTGGGCATGCAAGCAAGTATCCTTGGGATTTGCGTCCCAAAAACTCTGCACCGGCGTACAGCGAAAGATGACGCTGAAGAAGGCGGCGGCTGTCCAGAGGAGGAGGAAGGCGTGGACGAGGTGGAGACACAGCCGAAACCGTGGATAACCGGACCCGGCGAAGATGCGGGCTAAGAGGAGAACGTTTGAAAGTTTGACGAGGTATGTGCAGATTGTCCAGGTTATCTCGATGGAGAACTGCATCTTCAAGACTCTCGTAAGATCGGTCGGGTGCAGCTCGAGGATGTAGAGCAGGTGGTGATCCATGCCAAAGTGGGCGCAGAGTATCAATTCGATACAGAGGATGTAGGTAATGAGCTGCAGTAAAGTAGTCCAGCATTAGCAATGGAAGACTACAAATCTCTTGGATCGAGATTCTGACCAAAGCAGCTATCAGCACCAAGTCGTTGGCTTGCCATGATGCCCTCGTTGTCTTGCTGGCAATCATCCGCAGAACGACGAACACGGTTGCAATGGCTGGGAGGACGACATTAACGGCGACCATGCTCGTCGAAGAGCTCTGCTGTATGTGTGCGGACTGATAATTGTCCTTCGCTGGAGGCAGCGAGCCTGCCATAGCTGGCTTGTTTCAATCGAAAGACTATGACGTTGGCGAACAACGATGACCATAGTGAAGACCACAACCCCCTCCATATATCTCCCCTGCAACTCATACTATTCGCCATAATCCCGCTGCCGTTATGTAGGTCAAAGCAAAGTAGACCAAACCAACCTTGGGCGATAACAGACCCGGTCCTCGTGTTCGACCATGACATGACGCTCTCCCGTCATTAATCCAACTAAATTCTCCGATCCTCATCTCAGACGCGTTGAGACGAATGGAGCGCTTGCAACTCGGACTCTCTCCACATTTCGCGTAATGGTTAGTGTGCTTGGTTGCTTGCGCTAGAACATATATCCGGGGAAGGTGTCCAGGACTAGGCGGAGATCGGATTTCCGTGATGAATTTCCCGGGTGGGGAGGGGGCTAGAAGGGGGACAGATGCGCTAGAATGTTGGGAAAGGCTAGGAGATTGTGGGGAGATCCTACTTCCATGTTGCGCTTCCTTATGACTTGCTTCAATGCTGGTGGTTCGGATGGTCAGGCTTGGATAGGCTGCAGTGATTTGCCGACCCGACGATACGGATCCTTGGAGTAATCTACCATTTAACGAGTATGTTCAAGCCATCGTTGATCAATATGAGGTCGAAACAAAGGTTGGCGGACCTGTAGGATTGAGCTGTTCAGGAGTCGTGGATTTGTGACTGGTTTCTTCCGTTTGGGTTATGTCGTTGATGGTGTGGGATGGCGCTATCGGCAGATTGTGCATCTGGCGACCGGTTGGGGACGGCGAAGGCTTCGTCTATTAGGAATAGAGGTTGCCGAATTGCTTCATATTTCACCCAGGGATTCCCGCTGTTTGAGTTCCACCACCGTTCAAGGAGTCGATCCGTGATATGATCTCCCCTTTTCTCCTGCGTTACTTTTCGTTCCCATCTCTTGTCTTTGCCTTTCTTTGAACCCCTGAGTGTCAGACGGTAACAACTTGAGGATTCGGTACACATGATTCAGCCTGGTACGATGGTACACGATGGAATGATTTATATGGCCCACAGCCATCGATAGGCTACCTACTCCTTGGGCTTCGACTAGCGATCTTATCCCTCTTGAACCCTGGTCCCTCACCCTCCCACACCCTCAGTCCACTACCCTTCATGATTTCCAAAATTTCCCAGAAAGGTGCCCATTTTTCGGTGACACTACCAGCGAGGGACAGTCTATCGAAGAAAACCTCCTCCGTGCCATCGAAAAGCTCCCTGTCATGCAGCGGCGAAATTGCGATCGCCAGTGTGAACAAACTTCTGCAACGTTCGCGCATAGCTCTCATATTGCTCACTACCTTCTCTGCATCTATGTCGGTGAATGCAACATCGAGAGTAAGTATCGATGTCGGGAGAAAGGCTAGAAAGGACGAATCAATGTTGCGGCAGCCTACGCGGAGGTAGAGCAGATGAGGCAATTGGTCGAGCATGGCACGCAGGCTTGACATGGGGGAGTTGAATTGGTTTGGTCGCCGCCTTCCGAAAGACATGGTGATGCCCAGGTTTTGCGGATCCTCATTGAAGGAGTAGGTACGAGCGAGATAGAATCCCGAGTCTTCGAAGAAGCTTGCTGGGAGACCGGTGACGTTTTGCTCGAGCGAAGTCTTGTTCGACAATTCGAGTAATTTGGAAAAGTATTGGAGGAGCAGCGGAGGAATGGCTTCGTCCATTGCCATGACCGCATGGGTCACTGGCCGTCCGTGGAGGTCAGGTCGATACTCCCAAGATTCAGCCCTGCTGCTGAGGCCTGGTCGTAGCTTCTTAGCCCATGCTGTAGCAGAGATAGCCAACTCATTCCCAACGTGTGGGTCATGTACTAGCATATCGTCGTCGAGCGTAGCCCAGATCATGCTAACGTTTGCGTCTTGTTCAAAATCAAAGGTGAGGGAAAGAAGCCTTGGCAATGCTCGCAATGCTGCGTCCCATGCCAGCATCCTGTCCTTGACATATTTGGCCTCATTGAACCGGAGCAACAGAGAAGAAAATCGAATAACGAGATGCCGGATACAAGCGCTGTTTCTTGCTCCGATGGTGCCAAGCCAGCGGATGATCTCGTTGGGATGACAGACGTTGATACAAACGGTCTGGTAAAGAAATGGGGTTACTTCATTGCGAACCTGACGGCAGATTCGTAAGTAGCGATGCAATGAGCGAGGCTTTAATGTGTTCGCTGTTGATGCCGTTGCCTGCCGAGACGCCGTGAATCCTCTAGAACACCACGCCTCTTCTCTATGGCATGTGTAGGCATAGATTTGGTCTCTCAGCTCACGAGGAAGACCGATCAGGGAGGCCATATCTGCAAAACCTAAGGAGCAGGGGCCTGGTTTGCTCCTGATATAATTCCTTGAAGTTGTCGCCTGTGCTTCGATAGCTGCGGCATACATGAGGCCGTGCTATTTTTAACACTCCAGATCTGATAGGGCTGATCACTGTGCAATCTTCCACCAAACAGCTATATTGGTCAACTTACATGCGCTATATTGGGCTTGCGCGTTCATTCATGCATGCAACAAGCCGGTAGATCGATATGACTGCCATCACGCTGACAAACAATGAGCCTTGCATCGTTTCATATAGAATATCCCATTACAGACTCCCTCATCCGATGAAACACCACCTGCACCAGTCTTGTGGCGCGATACAGTGGCAAGCCATTGAGTGCTAAACATCTGCAGCAAAGCACAAACGGCGACCTTGTAGTCGCTGTCGATCAAGTCAGTCCAGAGCAAAGCTCCTAAACCCAATAGTGTTGTTCTTCTGGTATCTCTTCATCCACTTCCAGATACACTGCTTCTCTCCTGCGCTTGTCCGCCTTGTTATCACTTTCAACGAGGTTAAGGCCAGACCAGACCAATCAGGCAAGCCTGGTACTTCAGCCTCAAAGGGGTACCTAACGAAACATGGTCTTGCTAATATCCTTGGAAATTCAAGGTAAATTTGGGTGCGAAGCAGACGTAGGCGGAAGTCGTCATATCTTGACTCCCTTTGCATTCTTTCGAGCTTTAATTCACGTCTAGACCGAATACGTCACGACCCGAAGACAGCGAGGATTTAAAGACATGAAGCCTTACATCGACAGATGTATGTCAGCCAGACCGACCTTCGATGCATTGAATTTGACAAGCACGAGGCAGGGGGGAAGCGCATTGTCGTCCAATAAAGCAAGAATCAAGGCGGAGGTAGAGTATCCTCGCTTCACTGCCTTCGATCCTCTGCAGCCGCAGGGCTTCTGGACGTTGGCGAACAGACGATTACCAACAATGGAACCATTGCAAATGCAACCAAGACGCAGATGGGCGGTCTGACTTACATCGAGATATCACCCCCATTAAGTAACGATGATACCAGTATCAAAGACCATGAAAGAACTACGTAGTAGCGTCCTTCCTCGTGGCGACATCCCTCCTCAAGTGCCTTATCACAGCTCTATTCGTCTCCCTCTCCGCCTTGAGTCCTTCGACCTCTCCCTGCAATTCTGCAATTCTCTCATCCTTCGTCTTGACCATTGCCCGCGAAATATCCCGCCCTCTCATGATGCCTCTTGTATAAAGAACATGCCTGTCGCATATGTTCTTAATTGCAGTCCTTACATCATGTGGGAAGGATACATTGGACATTTGTAGCGTGGTCAGGATCTCAGAGGCGAGTTCTGAGTCTTGGGTAGGGGGGATGTCTTTGTAGCGCAATGGTGTAGGCGATTCCGCGGTCGCAGGCGGGGCTGTATGAGCGAACAAGCCTTTTCCTGCCATTCCTCTTGCTGGCGTATTGAATAGGTCATCTCCCTCGACCCCGGTTGAGGGCGTTGGCCACACCCTGGCTGTACCGTCCCCACTCCCCGATGCCATATCATCATGTCTTCGTTTCCCAGGGGTAGAGAACATCTCCGTTTTCACTGCTTTCCTGGGGGTTTCTGGAGGTGGCATGCCATGATCACTGGATGCTTGATCCGCGATCTTCGCCATTTCGTCATCGTCGCTCGCGGGCCAGTCGTAGATGTCCTCCTCCGTATCACTACCTTGTGTAGATGCCTGAGTACCAAGTCTATTGGCTGAAGATGAGGGCGTAAGGTGGGACGTTTTCGATGGCGTGTACGGCGTTGTGATATCTGGACTTCCGTGCCTGAAACGGCTGGAAGTCTGAGGCGTTGCTAAACCATAGGACGAGAGCTTGATGGGTGTCTGAGGTGAGCTTGAAGGAAGAGGCTCGGTGCGGGAGTTATTCAGCACAGCAGCTGCTTCTCGGCCTTTAGCTTCATCATCCCAAAGGAAGAAGTCGCAGCGTTTTGGTTGAGCATTTTGGCATGTGTAAATTGTGATAATATCCTAGTCAGCCGCCCACCGGAGTGCAGCTATGCTAAGTCTTGTTGAACGTACACCATCGCCCGTGATTCTTCCCTCCGTTCTTTGTCTGGAAGTGTTGCGCGGGCAGACGAGGATGGCAGTTACACTGCCAGATGCCATCCGCGAAGAGTCCTTTCAACGGGACTTTTTTCACACCTACGACGAAGCCTCCTCGTCCCCGGCTACCTTTACTACGGCCTTTGAACATGATGAGTGTCGTCGTGGGGTAGAGACATGATATGTCAGTCCGCGGTTTTGCTCATCTCTTAGAACATCTGTCAAGAAAGCATTAGTCTTCGTAGATGCTTCGCCAGCATTGTATAATGGTTGAGTCTCGTTGGGGAAGGCAAATTGAAGATGGTCGTTGCCATGACGATGACTTGGGACTAGTTCTAAGGCTACTGCAACCCTGCTCACTCCCTTATACTCATGATATGGATCATTCGTATACATGAATGATAGACGAACGAGAGTATTGGGCACATCTTCTAAGCTAAGGCTTAGCAAGGCATGAGCTTGTATCATATAGAATAGTCTTCATCCTGACCATATCGAAGGATACTGTTAGAGGTGGACTGGTGTTCCATATTAATTAGCGGTCTAAAAGGTGCATGGATGCTATTCTAGTTTCATGAATGGAATAGAAACTGGAGGATATGCTCATGCTGGACCAGTATCCACTATCAACGCTCTGTTGGTACAAGGCGCGTACCAATTTCACAGATAAACGATAGCTTGCATGGAAAGGCAGTATGGTTGGCCCTCAGACCGTTCCTGAAGCATGCCTTGACATAAAGCCCGAGTCTCCTGTCATAACGAGTGAACAGGATGAGAGATGTGTTTCATAGAAAAGAAGTGGACAAGTAGGGAAGAGAGGAATGGGAGTTGAGCAGGGGTTTCGCGACGGCAGCAGGCTTCAAGTAGATCATTCCCTGCAGAGCTAGAAAACTGGCAACTAAGATCTTTATCTACACAGTACAAACAGCAACGTCCCTCTGGTTGCGATTTGCTTCACCAATGATCACGTCTCGTCAGCAAACCCCGCACTGAACTGACAGCTCGCTTGTGGAGCTTGGAGGAAAGAGGATGGACGGTGAAGTCAATAGGATCGGAGTAATCTCCTTCCCTGCATGAATCGGATAGAATCCCAATTTCAGCACCCGCTAGCACTGGAGGAGACCGCCAAGGCCAAGCATGCCGATGTCTTTTAGAAAAGGACATTAATGGGGATGAGGATAGCAGCTTGCTATGGGATCGATCCTGCATATTGTTCGTTGATACCCTAGGACGTTGATCGGGACGCTGTTCTGAAGTCTTGATTAGGCGGCCGGATTTGGTAGCCCTCAAGAGGATAACAACATAGACAGCAAGATCCATATCAACAATCGGTATGCGTAAAATATATGCATGGAAATGCTTTCCTGCAGCTTCAGATGGGAATGCTATCAGTCTATCATTGATACAGGGGCAAGGATTATTTCGACGGCGCATGCACCTAAATCCTCACACGGTTCTCTAAGAGATGCTAGCGAAATACAAGCGGCCCACCGTTTGTCACACTCAATTGGGACTGGACTTGTACCAGCAATGATTACGGATTATAGTCTCAACGCAGGTATTGCAATAGTGCACTCTGCACTACACATATCTGGTTGAACCAGCACCTTTCTGGAGATTTTGTGCGGGACTCATAGAACATGGGTGTCCCTCTGGACAGTGATTGCTATCGGCAAACCGTGACATTTAGGGCCATTGTCTTGAACAGCTTCATGACTTTGGCTCCCATGTTTATGGGACGGACGGGTTGCTGGAGATCTCCCGGAATGTCAAACGATGTTTGCGGAGGATTCTATTCGATCCTGAGGAGTCACAATATGGTGCGCTGGCTTCTTGACGGCGGCTTATAATCCAAGGGATACGTTCCAGAAGCTGCAGATCACAGGTAAAGGTCTGTATGGGGCTGGTGCCCCGATAATCTATCCAGTATCAGGAGATAAGGCATAGGTCAAAGCGTGTCGGAATATGCAGTGCTATGCAGGCGCAGGTGTCAAAGGTCCCTGCATGCATGCGCCACAGATGGGAGGAGCTGCAGAGAAGCCCCACGTTTTGTTCCCCTCCACCCTTGCTGCAAGTCACCACAACCGCCGTGCTACAGGTCCTCGAGATGATTTGCTCTCAAGGAACCCAAGCTGCGGCAGGGTTGGATTTTATGCCTGATACCGACTTTCTGGGTCCACAACGTTATCAACGGTTCGTGGGGGTCCTTTCTATAATATCCAAGCATGCATGCAATCTGATGTCCCTCATCGAAATCGCAATCCTCGAGCGAGTTCACAGGCTCTAATTATCAAACTTTGTATTTGACTTTGGACCAATATTCGTGCCTTGATGAGCCGAAGTTGAGATGGCGAGCTTTCTAGGCAGAGCACAATCATAAGCGATGTTTGAGGGGAGGGGTCTGAGGTGGTTAACAGTGACACCTCTGCGCCTCTCCGACTGGACCGTGCAGCTTTACCCACAACCGTAAAGTACGTTGCGGACAAGAACATCTCGATTATGTATCTTCTTGTTTACCAAGTGAGTCCGATTAGGTCGATCCTTTCCTTTCTGGCACGGTCGCAGCGGAGTTTGCACATATGCCCCGCTCCCAGGCGTTGTGCTGGTGAACTGAGAGTAACGGTCTTCTATTGCCCAGGTGAATGGAGGGGCTTATGAAAAGGCTTGATGCTCTGTCGCAGCCGAGGCGTAGTTATGATTCGGCAGCCAATGGTCAGAAAACCTCCTAGGTTGTGCGCTTGTTTTGAATTTTGATAGTACTGTAGATTAGTAGTGCTGTGGCGCCGGAAATTTTGCCAATAATGCCGGGTCAGGGAAGAATGACTATCTCATGAAAACAAGCATACTCCCGACCATTAGAATACTCTTCACCTTCCCCCGCTGTAGCATTGTCACCCATATCCCACTGTCGCTGAGGCAGTCTCCCTAACAACAGTGAAAGCATTGAACTCACTGATCGTGATCGACCGTTTCCGACTTTGGTAGAGTGTCTGTGCGGTGCCACTAGGACAACAGCCAAAGCCGGTTGTTCCTTTCCCCACACGCCTGACAAGTATTTCTGAGCCTCCATACAATTTACCTTGATTTTCTCCCAATCAAGTCTTCTACATTCTCAACACTCTAGGCCAATTGCCCGAAATCTCAAACGCAGGCCATTGCATCTTCGTTTCATTGCTCAGCACCTCATCACGATTGACATTGGTGCCTGAAATCAAGACGACACGGCCCCATTGGCTTTGGCTTGGATCACTTCGAAAACCCAAGCACAATTCGTACCATTCAAAACCTCAGATTCCCTCAGCAAAACAGTGCGACATAAGACCAGATGACATTGCCAATTGACTCGCTTCAGTGTTTACGGCTTCACTTGGGAGGGCTTGGTGGAGGGGGAAGGAGCGCCTAAGAGGCTTCATTCGCCCAAACATTCTACTCACAAACTATACCTTAGATACCTCCTACCATGACGGAAGTACTCTCAATTACCCAGCCAGAGGGCAATACACACTTCGGGTCGCCCCTGCAGCGCTCTTCTTCCCAGACATCCTTCCTACTCCAAAACCCCGCTTCATACTCACGATCACCCTCAAACCTGAAATCAAGATACGCTGCTGTTGGCTATGACACTACGAAGTTACCGCATTCGCTTCCATCCTCTGCACCCTCATCTCCTCGACTGATTGCTCCAGAATTTTCGAATCAACCCTCATACACCTCCACCCCATCGAGTAGCTTATCATTGTACGAACAGTGCCAGACTGAGGAGGACATAGTGTTTCCCTCATACGGGGATGGAGGCTATTGCAATGAGGTCGAAGATTCGGAGCCTCCCTCCAGTCCCATATCTCCTAGTCCAATTGTCATGATACACTCGGCCAGCGATACCTCGCTATCGAAGCCCGGCTGTTCCGACTCATCCTATGCTCAGCCTACAGCTGGCGATGATTCAGCCATTGAGAGTGAACCTACAAGGCATGTCGACTACTTATCACATAATTGGAAGGAGGAGGACATATGGTCATCATGGAGGCATATCGTGTCGAAGCGAAATGTGTACTCTAATGGTGCCCGGTTAGAGAATGCGTCGTGGAGAACATGGGCAAAATCGAAGTATCGGCTGAAGACTGTTTCGCCAGAGAAGTTGAACTGGTGAGCTTCAGGGCAGAACGTTCTACACCAATGTGAAATTAACTGCTAGCAGGATGAAAGACCATGATGTGACTTGGCTGTACGGACCTCTACAACCTGGAACCGCCAGATCTCTACACTTTAATCCCAGTCCACCCACAAGTCGACTCTCAAGAAGCAATTCCTTTGCTTCAAAGAAACCGATACTCAAGAAGCGAACGTTGTCGGAGATCATGCTTCAAAACTCTCTATCCTCGTTCACCCTGATGAAGCAAGCCACTGATGCCCTTCGTGCACAAGAACCTGGACAGAGGCTTCGTGACCGACCCAACCTTGGCGACCGCACACTGTCTGAATTTGGTGCCTCTTCCGACTTCAGCATATCCCTCACGAGGTCCACGACCGACCCCTCTACGGAGCCATCAGCCTCATCTTCGGGGATACAGACCCCATACACCAAACGTCACATACATTTCAACAATAAGGTTGAGCAATGCATCGCCATCGATAAAGATGCGAGTGATCGACCACCCTACTTCAGTGCAATTCACGACGATGACGATTCATCGGAGGATGACATGTTGATCATGAAGCCTGTGAAAAACGCTACAAAGGCCAGGATTGGTAGCAATCGAAGTACCCCTCGGAGCAGCTTCAGTAGTGATAGCAAGACTATCGCTATGCTTCCATCCACAACTTTAAATTACCGGGGAGATACCCCAGAGCCTGGAGAACAGCAGTCCAGGCAGATAGGTAGGCTCTGGAGTGGTGGATCAAAGCTATCTCCGTCTCCCTCACAACAGACTCTGAAGCCATCCTCGTCCAGCAACTTCTTACTCGATGACGAGGATGAAGATGCCGATATGGACTGGCAGCCTTCAGCCGCTGGAGCCAGAAGAGACAGCCTCTATCCTCGCGGCGGCCTTCAACTAAGTGCTGATGACGAGAGTGCCGATCCCGAACACAGCGGGTTGCGTCGAACGCCCTCTGGTATGCTCATGCCTTACGAGGACGAGGATGATCCTACCGACGCTGGCATTTTCGGCAAAGTCATCGACACGGTCAATACTGCTAAAGATATTGCACATGTAATATGGAACGTTGGCTGGCACCGATGAAGAATGTAAGGGGATGGTTGTTACTTCGTCTCGACCCTCTCATCGCAGCATCACCATCACCACCAGCCGCCATTAACAAGGCCATGCCAAACTGGAGATCGTTATTTCACCACCCGCTCTTTCATTCCGACGAACCATGTTTATAATCTGGTATTTGGCACGGCGTTGGTGGCAGCTATCATAGCAAAATATCAGGAGTAATTGCCCCGTGGAGGGGTTGGCGCACAACAATAGCGGCAGACGACATGCCGTCTCATGATTCGGATAGGGTCTTCTGGCAGCTTCTCTCAACAGCCAAAGACTTTCGACATATTGCATAGACTTGTTTTCGTACTGGTCCTGTTCGCTTTACGGAGCACTTTCAATTCCGTGGGATTGACTGGATGTCGATCACGAGACATGATACGATGATCATTTAGTGGCAGGTTGAAGGCGCATTTTGAAGAGCTGAAGAGCATTCTGCCGAGGAGTTCATAGTTCTTAGTTATAGTATATAGCTTCACGCTGCAAAGCAAACAAATCCGATCCAGAGTTATCATCTCAGTGGTCTAGCAGCAACTACGTTTGTGCTGATCAGTCAGAGAGTGGACTTATTTACAAGCCATTTTATATTCCACCCCGAGTCTTCGATCTACCCCTGTTGTCGTATATCTGCTCGTTTTGCGGAACTGAAAGTCGCGCGTACCACGAGTATATCTGAAAGTCTTCTTCTTGTTCTAACGCAATAACCACGGGTTGGTATGACTCTAAATTTATCTAATATTATCCTTAATGCGTAGTCATCATATCCTACTATTTACATATAATTATTCTAGGTATTCCCATAGTAGGACGCTATAGTAGCCTCTTTATAGAGCTAACTTTCTAGCCGAGGTAACTTCTGATAGCGGGGCACGAGGAGTAGTGAATTTCCTAAGGCTTTAGTTCTATATAGGAATAAGACCTTAAGAAGTTATAAGACTTAGCGGATATCTTATTTATCATGTCCTCTAGATTCTGCGAGAATTTAAAGTTATACTAAGGCGTGGTTGTTGCGTTACAACAAGAAGAAGACTTTTAGACATGCTCGTGGTGCGCGCGACTTTCAGTTCCGCAAAACGAGCAGATTTACGACAACAGGGGTAGTGGGATATTCTAGCTGGGTTGGGGGACGAAATGCCAAGAGTTTCACCAATGACACAATTGGAAAACGACATTCAGTGATTAGATATGTGTTTGCAGTTCCTTCGCACCCTATCACCAACGATAAACATAGTTAACATACTATAATACCACTACTTCTCCGATCTCTGCCCCTCCTTCAACTGAAACCCCTCCCTTGCCGTCGGCAGAATGGCAGACACAATACCAGACTCTACTACCACAGAGCCCCAAGCAAGGCTTGTGACTTACTGCGGTGGTGAGTCTCTCCCTCATACCTTCCGCTCCCAGCTCATCCACCAACGACACTAACAGTCCGGTAGTTTGCACCTTACCACCAGAGGTACTACCTATGCCCCGCGTCGAAGTAGACAGTACCCTTAGCAGCTTGAGACAAGAAGCTAAGAATTACAGGCTGATCCACCAGCCTAGTACTGCGAGTTTGGCGGCACGGCAAAGAAATGCAAAGAATGGCTTGAGACGGAGCATCCCGATATGCATGCGAAGTTGTACTCTGAAGGTATATACCTACATCTCTTCCATACCGTCTCTGACTACTACTGTCCCAAACATTTCTGTCCTCTTGTGTCAGATCTGCCGCTGACGTCGGAAGATGGAAACAGAAGCAATAACAGCCTCACTCTCGACCCTCTCCGTAGACGCCCGCAAGCGCGCCGAGAAGGATTCTGCAAAAAAAGAAGCCAAAGCTGCCGCGGCCGAGAAGCGGGATGCAGAAGCCAAAGCGGAAGCTATGGTGTATATCAAGCGGGTGGAGAGGAATAAGCGCAAGTATGTGACGGCTATCAGTGGGTTGGAGGCGCATGGGATGGATCTGAAGAAAGTGGCTAAGGAGTTCGGAAAGAAGTGTGAGTATAACTCATATGTTGTTTTGCTCCCATTTATGGGGCATTGGCGACGGCGGTGCTGTCGGGGATTGGGGCTGATATGGGATATAGTTGCTACGGGGAGTAGTGTTACCAAGACCGCGAGTGGGGGAGAGGAGATTGTGGTGCAGGGAGACAACAGTGATGATATCTTCGACTGGGTGGTGGATGTCGGGAAGGTGCCGGAGGATAACATTGAGTGTATAGAGGACAAGAAAAAGAAGAGTGCCGGATGAAGAGAAAGGGTCTTGACTGTAGGTGAAGGGTAAGCTCTTGATGTCTCATGAACATACCAAGTCAACGGTGACAATCTCCACCATCTCTACGAAATCGTATCGACGAAGGAGGCGATAGACAGTTCATTCCTTGGTAGAATTACTCACTGTCACAATTGTCCACTTTCTTCAACTTGTTATCAAGTATCCCATATCTTGGCCATCTAGGGCTTTGCATTTTCCCGTGATCCGGATGCCTTGCCTTGCCTTGCCAAGATATGGGATACCTGAAACTGAGTTGCAGTGAATTTTCTTCTCGAAAACGTTTTGTAAAACGGATTCCTCGCTTACGTCACTCTCTAATGGATCTACAGGTGGAGCCAGTCATACTCATATACAACAACGGCATTCATTGTGTTCAACAGTACGTACTGTAAAGCCGATGCACGCACATTATCGCAGAACGCCGTTGTACATAGGAGTATGACCGTGTCATTCAAGTAATACAAATACAAATACAAATACAAATACCAATCCGCTACTACCATCATTCTCAGCTCACGCAATAGCAATGACCGAATAATCTAGTCCAACCTATCGACACCAAAACGACGGCGGACCTAGAACCTTACCGCCCTTCCATGACCACAGCTTCAACTAACACCACAGTACCTACACATGAAAACACCACATATGCCGTTAATGATGATGGCAGCAAGCCGCTCACTCATGGGCATAGCTACGATGATGAAACCGACGTCAGGTTCATGGGTTTGTCTTTGAGCTGGCTGTTTATAAGAGGAACTCGAAGACCTGGATAGGATATAGTAGTATGGGATATGGCTATACGAATTGTACGCTTCCGGCGCGTTGGTGGAGTATGTACTATATTAAGGGGTATGCCTGTTCTCGATGGTCTGAATAATGGGTCTTTCTCAGGTCCGTGTTTGTGGCACAATATCGCTGAATATGTTTTATGTCTGAAGAACGGGAATGGACTTACCATTCGCAAGCTCAGCATCAGATACCGGCTTCATTGATAAATCGGGGAGGAGGACGGCTGGGTATGAATCCCATTTTAAGGCAGGGTTATATATAACATACCTTACGCTCAACACCCTCTCGTATCCCAAAGCTTTACCTTGGAGTCCATGTACGTAGTAACATCCCAGCCCACGAAGTCAATATCCAACACTGCATATAAGTTGTCCACAAGAGCACTTTTCTATCATCTAATATACCTAACGCTTACAGCCTAACATCCCAACATCCCCCACATCGCGTACAACATACCACCATTCCAGTTCGAAACTGCGACTCACATCAGCCCTACTGCTACTACTGCTGTAATAAAGTATCCCTATTCGTAGATGGGGATGAGATTGCGCGTTTTTGGGGGTAGGTGATCTGGCCTTTTCCTGCTTAGTAGATTTATAGGGACGAAGCAGGATGGAGATGGAGGTGGGGGTGGAGGTGGAGGTGGAGATGGGGCTTAGATTATGTTGGGTGAGGCTAGGGAGGGGTGGAGGTGGAGCATGAGTGCATGGTGGGGAGTTATCGGATTTAGATAGTAGGATTGTAGTATATCTAATGTAGGTAGTGTTCGCGGTTAATGATCATAAGAGAATGGGTTCGATTCCTATTGGCGCTGATCTAATGGTAGAGCTTGTGGTCTTTTTTCTGGTAGGTAGGGATTTTCTGGTGTTTGTTGAATCAAGGTTATCTTCTAAAAAAAAGTGTTCGCTTGTCTATCTAGGTGAATGTGAGTGTCATCGGTAACCATTTCTACAGCACAGGCTCCGATCGAAGATTGAACAAAAGAAAAACCAGAAAATGACAAGAAAAGTCACGACATTCAGAACAGTTCAATAACGGAGACTACTCCCTGAATATGTGCAAGGTTTGAAAGTAATCATACACATAAAGATGCATTGCTTAACCAAAGTCCTGAAAATGCTAAACGAACGCCTTGAACGTGCCTGGCCTCTATTCATCCCTCGTGGCCCAATCATTCCCAAAGTCTACCTTATCTAATAAGTGCGCTTGAAAGGAGCAACGGCCTGTAGAAGCAAGATATTAGCATTATGTTTGCAACGGAAGAGGTCAAACTCGAATGCTCGGATGATTCCCACCTTGCATTCATTTTCATCTAGCGTATGCCCAATTACCCGGCGATATCCAAGGTCTACTTTACCCTGCGCCTCCTTTTGAAATGTCAGAGTATGCTTCATCCAGTTCTCGTCGTCTCGGTCTGGGAAGTCCTCTCTGGCATGGGCACCTCTCGACTCCTTTCTATTGGCGGCCGACTCGGCGGTTTGGATAGCGCATGTCAGGAGATTCCTGAGCTCAAGCGATTCAACGAGATCACTATTCCAGATCATGCTGCGGTCAGTGGTTCCCAGTTCCGCGAACGATTGATCTACATCTCTGATACGCTTACTGCCTTCGTCGAGAGACGCTTGCGTGCGGAAGACGGAGACATCGGTCTGCATCACTTTTTGCATGGAGCTGCGGATCTCGTGAGTTGACTTGGGGCCCGAGGCTGTTCTGACCTTGTCAAGCGTGCTGATAGATTCCGCTCCAGCGTCTGCGCGAATCTCCTTGTGAGGGAGGCCGGGCTCGAAGTTATCGCGCACGGTGTGAGAGACGGCGCGGCCAAAGACAATGAGATCGAGGAGGGAGTTGGCGCCTAACCGGTTAGCGCCGTGGACTGATACGCAGGCGGCTTCTCCGCACGCAAAGAGACCTGGAACGACTTTGTCGTTGCCGGCTTCGTCGACGGTGAGGACCTCTCCGGTGTATTTGGTGGGAATCCCGCCCATGTTGTAATGGACGGTGGGTATGACTGGGATGGGTTGTTTGCGGACATCGACACCAGAGAAAATTGATGCAGTCTCAGAGATGCCAGGCAGACGCTCATGCAGGACCTCCGGAGGCAGGTGCGAGAGTTGAAGATAGATGTGATCTTTGTCAGGTCCAACACCACGTCCCTCGCGGATCTCCATAGTCATAGATCTGGAAACGACGTCTCGGGATGCTAAATCCTTGGCTGTGGGCGCGTAACGCTCCATGAACCTTTCACCCTCGGAATTGAGCAGATAGCCTCCCTCACCACGCGAGCCTTCGGTAATCAAGCATCCCGCGCCGTAGATACCCGTCGGGTGGAATTGGACGAACTCCATATCTTGATTAGGTAGTCCAGCACGAGCAACCATGGCCATACCATCTCCTGTGCAAGTATGGGCAGATGTGCAGCTGAAGTACGCTCTTCCATAGCCTCCTGTCGCTAGTACAGTGTTATGTGAACGGAATCGGTGTAACGTGCCGTCCTCTTGATTGTACGCGATGACGCCTTTACATTCCCCGTCCTCCATGATCAGGTCCATCGCAAAGTACTCGATGAAGTAATTGGTATTGTGCCGTAATGATTGACCATAGAGAGTGTGGAGCAGAGCGTGACCGGTCCGATCAGCCGCAGCGCAGCATCGATAAGCCTGTCCTCCTTTCCCGTACTTTTGCGATTGACCACCAAAGGCTCGCTGGTAGATCTTTCCCTCGTCCGTTCTCGAAAATGGACATCCGTAGTTTTCTAATTCGATGACACTGGCTGGTGCCTCTCTTGTCATATAGTGGATAGCATCTTGATCACCCAGCCAGTCGGAGCCCTTGACAGTGTCGTACATATGCCACCGCCAGTCGTCCTCATGCATGTTCCCTAACGCCGCATTGATGCCGCCTTGTGCAGCTACGGTGTGACTTCTCGTGGGGAATAGTTTTGATATACACGCTGTATTAAAGCCTGCTTCCGCTAGCCCGAAGGCAGCTCGCAGACCCGAGCCACCAGCACCAACAACGAGAGCATCGTATTCGTGGTCCTGCGGGAGTCAGTCCAGGAATGATCGAAGAGTCTGAGCTGCGGTAAGCCTACTATGACAGGATATTTGTTGTCGATGAATGGGGATGCCTCTTTGGCTCGTAGCGGCTGGTTGGTGATGATTCGGGCTGCCGATAGTGTTAACGTAGGACTTATGATACCCGACCTTTGCAGTCATACCGTGGGATTTCGAAGTAGAAAAGAATCGACTGGATCTTGCAGCCTTCGAGAACTGCCCACTAATCAGAACTCCCCCCTCATCGAAGCGGTAGGAACATACCTTGGAGGCTGAGGTAAAGCTCCGTAACCCTAAGGGAGCCATAGGATCACAAGTACAGACAGTCAGACAATTGAGTCTGCTTGCAAGGGAAGGAAGAGTGTAGAGTGTAGAGAAGGAATGAAAGAGGCGAAGCGATTTGTTTGCGGAGGCGGCATATTCTATCGAGTCCGTGACGATGATTGACGCTAGTTCTATTCTATTCTAGTGGGGACAGGGCCGAGGCTGCTCCATCGACCAATCAGCTTCTACCAATTCCTAAGTGCATATTTGGATTTTTTGGATACCAAGTCGCAATCTCCATAGCATGACATCCTAATCATTTTCTTATTTGCATCACGCGTTTTTCCTGGCCTTGGACGACAAACAACTTTCACCATGCATCAGATGATAGAAAGCTAAAAACCATGTCCGTGAAAAGCACCAATGCCTATGTTAGCCCTGTCTTTCTTTCGAAAGAGTTTGAGTCTGTCATTACATCAGATAGGCAGTGACCAGAGCGGTCTCTCGTCCGCTGCCGACAGAATGCTCAACTCGTCGATTAGAGACTGCTACCTGAGACCGGCTGGTCCACTGGAAACTATCAATCATGTTGCTACTGTCAACAAGCCGCTCTCCTATTATGTCTTGCGTATACCAGGGGTAATACGTCAAACGGATCTGCGATGGCGGACGTCTTGCTATTCCGCAAGAGCCCCAAGATGCACTGTGTCATTCCCCAAAACTCGCATTTACGGATTCGATGCCTCCAATTTGTGTGGATCAGGGAAGCCTTCAGAAGCGAAACCAGCAGAGTATGTCGATGGGAGAGATGGACCACATAGCTGAGTGCAGCATCTATTCAGCTCGAACCTGATGAGAACAATGATCCTCACGACGCTTTGAAATATCGAGACTATCAACGAGCCACGGGTTCAGAATTGCAGTCGAGGCAGTGCCATGAACACCACCAACAGCACTGGATTCGTTGTTCCCAAAGCTCGCACTAAGAACGACAATTCCTTGACGACACTTCAGCAACTTCGGCAGATATGGCTACGCAAAATGGTCAGGATAGTACCTTATGTTGACCTAGCCATCTTCCATGGTCCTTGTGTGGATGGATCGTTGACCTAGCGACCATTGCAACCACCTCCGGGAAAGATAGCTATATCGAATGGAACCTTATTGATGTCCTCGTAGAAGCCCAGAAACGGTATCATTGTATGCTACTTGTTGAAAGGACAAAACTTACCGCTGTACGTCTATAACTTTCACACCATTCACCACACGAAAACATTGACATACCCATGACAAGATGCATGCCAAATACCTAAACTAACGCGGCGTTGATCAAATGACCATTTCGCTAGGCCTTGACTCTTAATGCTTACAACATACCTTTTGGTTTAGCCAATCCTTCACTTGCTACATGCTAAGATTTCCCTCTGCGCCCTCAAGCTTTGATGCCACCAAACAACTTTTAATAGAAGTCTTGGGTAATTCCTGTCTTGCTGTTAGACTGATGCCGTACTTGGATTGCAAATATTGAACCAAGCGCGGCTCTATCATTTCTTTTCACGGAATGAGTACTTGCTCTTGTATCTTTCAGCTTGAGGGATACTAGAGCGCTGACATCAGTCATCGATGAGTGGTAAATGTTTGAAAGAATCTAGGTTGTAAGGGCACTATTCCCCTGGTAGTACAGCACACTCCGAGGTCTAATGCTGGTAAGTAGCTCACGATCGACGCTGCTGTAATATACACACCGTCCGTCCAATCTCCGAACGTCTTTTCCCACCATCCATCCCCTTGATCAACCAACAGAGTTCTCCTAATTATACTGCATATACGTGGCAGTCGAGTTGAACTTCAAGTTCCCCTTGATGACCTTGTCCACCGCGGCCAAGAAGTCTTTCTCCGTAGCCACCTTCCTCCTCGCCCTTATCGCGAACATACCCGCCTCAGTAGCAACACTCCTCAGCTCCGCTCCAGTGCTGTTCGGGCACAATCTTGAGATCAACTCCCACCTGATGTCCCTCTCCACCGACATACTTTTGGCGTGGATTCGCAGGATGTTGGCCCGACCCTCAAGATCAGGTAGGGAGAACTCGATTTTTCGATCTATACGGCCAGGACGCATGAGCGCTGGATCTAGGGTTGACGGTCGATTGGTGGCGAACATGACCTTGATGTTTCCGCGGGAGTCGAAGCCGTCAAGTTGGGTGATGAGTTCAAGCATAGTGCGCTGGACCTCGTTATCGCCACCGGCTCCATCGTCGAAACGGGCTCCGCCTATGGCGTCGATTTCGTCGAAGAAGATGATACATGCCTTCTTGGTCCTCGCCATCTCGAACAGTTCCCTTACCATTCTCGCACCTTCTCCAACGTACTTTTGAACAAGTTCCGAACCAATAACGCGGATGAATGTGGCGTCTGTCCTGTTCGCTACAGCCCTTGCGCAGAGTGTCTTGCCTGTGCCTGGGGGACCGTAGAGGAGGGCGCCTTTCGGAGGATCAATACCAAGAGACACGAATCGTTCAGGTGAGAGGAGGGGCATCTCGACGACTTCACGGATCTTTTCTATTTGATCCTTGCAGCCGCCGACGTCGCCGTAGGTTACATCCGGTTTATCCTCGACAGTCATCATGGTCACCGAGGGATCGATCTTGGGTGGCAGGGGAAGCAGGATTTCGTATTTGTTCCGGTCGACACTGTTGCGATTAATTCCCGTGCTGCTACGGAGGCGAGCAACGCTTACCCAACGCGCATACCCTCTTCAATATCGGTAGGACTAATTCGCTCGCCAAGCTTGACCACGAACTTGGCGATTTGCTTGACGTTGATGACGTATTTGCTCTTGTCGGGGTCCTTCTCATCCTGGATGATCTTGGTACACCGAGCGACTTGTAGCGGATGATCTTCTTGCATTCGTTGCCGGTCCGCGGCGATATCCCATAGATGTGGTGGTGCCAGACCTGTATCCGATTCCTGGTCCGCATCAGTATGGATTATATGGAGAACATAAGCAGCTGAACCTTGACTCCTAACGACTCCATTAGCACTTGGTATCATACCATGGAACAGGGCTTGGAGCTGAACCTATTTTCTCATTGACACTTGTCTGCTTCTCCTTGATCTGCTTTTCCAGCCGTTTCAGGCCAGCAGCATACGGTGCCGCTCCATATGTTTTCAGCACTTGTATATCCCTGATGAACTTTGTATCAGCATCAAGGGTGCTGTATATAGTCTAGCCCCCAAAATATTCGCAAGCACATACTCATCTGTGAGCGGTGTGATTTTCTTTTCCGGTTCCTCGTCGTCCACATATTCCTTCTTGTACTTTTCCCAACTTTGCCCAGTGGCGCTCGGCATCTTAGGGATCGAGCTGTTGTGTCTGCTCGTCGATGTTCAACTGATGATGAAGGTCTCTGTGCGAGCGTGCGTCTTGTGATTGATGTGAAGTTCTGGAATGAGGCTATCTTCTGTGAAGCTCCTACTTCGAAGTGATGTATCGAAGGTAGCGGAAACTGAGTGGTGCAGTCATGAAAGATTGTTGATCTGAAGACGGCGCATGTCATCCAGAAGCTCCCCTCGGCTTCAGCCGGCGCTAGCATCGCGGACACAGAATTTCGAATCTGACGCGCCGAGCACCCTTAGGAACGAGTTGAATCAGCCGTAGGCATCTTCTTCAACCCCTCTTCTCCTTCCATGTGAATTCTCCTCATCGAAGATCCTTTATCATTAACATGGCCGTCACGGCGCCAATGCAGTCGAACTCGGGCAACAATGCCTTCAAGGTACTTCGCATTTCGCTATGCCTGAGTAACTCGATCATGCTCACCTTGCTTATAGGACAAAGAGAAGCCGATGGCCGTCCGGAACGCCAATATCATGGCAGCTCGAGCCGTCGCAGACGCTATTCGAACCTCACTAGGCCCCAGAGGCATGGACAAGATGATACAAACAGGAAAGGGCGAGACTCTGATCACGAACGACGGCAACACGATGCTGAAGGATATGAGCGTCATGCATCCCGCCGCAAAGATGCTGGTAGACCTCAGCTCGGCTCAGGATGTAGAAGCGGGTGATGGTACAACCTCCGTTGTGGTGATTGCTGGAGCTCTACTCGGAGCAGCAGATCGATTACTGGCAAAAGGCATACATCCCACCGTCATCTCGGAATCTTTTCAGCGAGCGGCAGCTGCAGCAGTAAAGACGTTGGAGGACATGTCACATCCGATATCCCTTTCAGATCGACCTACGCTACTACAAGCCGCTTCTACATCCCTCTCCTCCAAGATAGTCTCCCAACACTCGAATCTACTCGGTCCCATGGCAGTCGATGCCGTGCTCAAAACCATAGATCAAAAGAACGCAGACAACGTCGATCTCAAAAACATTAGGGTAGTCAAGAAAGTGGGCGGCACGATAGAAGACAGCGAAATGATCGAAGGGCTCGTACTCAACCAGCCCGTCGTCAAAAGCGGAGGTGGCCCGGCAAGGATGGAGAAAGCCCGGATAGCCCTGATACAATTCCAGCTCAGCCCCCCAAAGCCCGACATGGAGAACCAAATCGTCGTCAACGACTACAGACAAATGGACAAGATCCTCAAAGAAGAACGAACCTACCTCCTCAACATGGTCAAGAAGATCAAAAAGGCAAAATGCAACGTCCTCCTCATCCAGAAATCCATCCTCCGCGACGCCGTCAACGACCTCTCCCTCCACTTCCTCGCCAAACTCAACATCCTCGCCGTCAAGGACATCGAACGCGACGAGGTCGAATTCATCTGCAAATCCACCGGCTGCAAACCCATCGCCGACATCGACTCCTTCACCGAAGACAAACTCGGCGCCGCCGACCTCCTCGACGAAGTCCAAGCCTCCGGCTCCCGCATCGTCAAAGTGACCGGCATCTCCCACCCCAAATCCTCCTCCTCCGCCTCGACGACCGCAAGGACCGTCTCCATCGTCTGCCGCGGCGCCAACGCCCTCATCCTCGACGAAGCCGAACGCTCCCTCCACGACGCCATCTGCGTCATCCGCTGCCTCGTCAAGAAAAAGGCCCTCATCGCCGGCGGTGGCGCCCCCGAAATCGCAATCGCCAACACCCTCTCCGCCAAATCCCGCGAACTCTCAGGCACGGAAGCGATATGCTGGAAGGCGTTTGCGGACGCGATGGAAGTCATACCCACAACGCTAGCGGAGAACGCGGGGCTGAACAGTATACGCGTCGTGACGGATCTGCGCCATCGACACGAGTTCGGCGAGAAGAATGCGGGCGTTAGTATCAGGAGTGGAGGGGTGAAGAATAACATGCAGGAGGAGAATGTGCTGCAGCCGCTGTTGGTGAGTACGAGTGCTGTGGAGTTGGCGGCGGAGACGGTCAAGATGATACTTAGGTATGTTTTTTGTTTTTGTTTTGTTTTGTTTGTTTCTGGTAGCAATTCGAAGGGGTTATGCTGACGGTGGGGATAGGATTGACGATATTGCGTTGTCGCGGTAGATGAGACGAGATGAGATGAAATGAGATAGTACCTCAAAGTTTGAAATCGATACCTTCTTACGAAATATCATGAATGAGTATTTCATCGAGTGGCCTCTTTTTCCCAATTCCATGCGATTTCTCCCTCCATGATATACGAAAGTCGGAAAGTTACGAGTTTGGGTTTTGCCCCCGCCGAAGATGGAACCTGATGATGATGATGATGAGGCTTCAGCAATGAGGGATGTTAAGCTTTCATCTTATTCAATGAAGATTTATGACATTGATTGTGCCGCGTGTATGCTTCCATAAAATCAAGTTGCTGTGCAACAAGATCTGATTCATGCCACTCGATGTAACGTCCATCAAACACAGAGTAGGCAGGCCATGAATTACAAACTAACTATGCACAATCATCACGTCACAACTCAAATGCCGACTCAGACAAACAATCGAAGATAGCTAACCAAGATTTATCAAAGCTCGGCCAATCTCAAGGCACCTCATAACTAGTAATACAAAATCCCATCGAAACGTGAGGTATCAATCGCCCGCCCGCCAGCCAACCGAAGAAGAGTCCGTCAAGAACGTTGGTATCATGAAGGGTAAATTCGACTTTAGATCAGGCCCCGAAAAATGTTTGAAAAGAGTAACAGCAAATAAACAAACGTGCTCGCTTCAAGCGCTAAAGAACAGCAGATGCATCAAATAGAAATCAAGTTTGCGCAAATAGCAAAAGAATAGCAACATGCTTTTTCACCAGTTAGGAGGCTCTCACGATCACGACTTCCCACTGACCTTCCGCCAGAAGCGTTTGACGACGCTCTGGTCCTTGGGTAGGGTATCCCAGATATCGGCCTCGTCCTTCGTAGGCGGCAGATGCTCCAACGCCAACGGATCATCGCCCGTCGTGTGTGCATACAGCGCCTTCTCGTCCGCGCGCAGATCGGGTCTCGTCAGCGTCATCCGCAGCGTCATTTCTCTACTCCCGGCGAGTAGTTGCGCCAGGGGCTCGCTGCAATGGTGGCGGATGGTGGGTCGGGAGTAAAGCGTACGGCTTGACCTGGAAGATGCGGCGTCGGAGGGAGAGAGCAGGATTGCGTCTGCGTGGAATGCGGCGTCCATGGGGGTGTAGGGTGCGTCGCGGTCTGGGAGGCTGGCAGCCGAGGAGGAGGCGGAGGAGGAGAGGTCGAGGTTGTCGAGTATGGAGGGGGCGTCGTCGTGGAGGAATGTTTTGCAGGGGGCGGTGTTGTGGGATCGAGAGAGGGAGGGCCGGTGCATGGGGAGGAAGGATTTGTCGTCTGTGGAGGGGAAGCCGAATTCGATGGCTTCGTCGAACTTTTGGGGCGAGGCGAGGTAGACGCGGAGTTTGAGGCGGGCTTCTGGGTCTTGGTAGTGGCGGGCTGAAGGTTCGATCGCTGAAATGGAGGTCTGTTTGAGATGGAGTGGTGGTAGAGGTGGTTGTAATCGTGAGCTTGTCCGTTGGTGGGCACCTCGGGGTATTGATACAGTTGGAAGAGATGATGGTAGAGGCGGAGCCAACTGTGAAGATTTGAGGAGCGAGGAGTGGGTGGTGTGGAAGGGAAGCGAGCTTATGGACAAAGCTCTTCGGTAGGATGGCCCACGTCTTGATTGTCTGTTGTTCTTGTCTGCTGCCTTGTTGATGAACTCATGATAGTCATCCAATTGTAACTTCGAGTCCAAGTCCACATCGTTGTCATCGTCGAACCAGATTACTGAGTTATCCATGTCAATGGCGGAGTCGACACGTTGCTCAAGATCGAATGTGTTCGAGGATGACTGGCTGGAGAAGGAACAGGCTCGTAGGGTCGGCACACTGCGGTTTCTATCACGTCCAAGCTTGTAGAGCTCTCGTTCCAACCTCGTGTCTGCAGCGTCCGCAACGTGGGGAGGTACACCCGTCTGTCCCGATAGTAGGTTGCGCTCCTCCAATGTGAAATGCCTCCTCTGAACCTTTTCAGGAAGCCGCAGGAACCACTGAGCGTCCAATTGAGAGAAAGTGTCTGTCGTAGGCGAAGGAGCCTTTCGACGAAATGTTGGATTTTTGAAATAGCTTGAATTCCGATGAGCCAATTTAGGACGAGTGGGACGCGAGGAGTCTGGTACGTCGCGCTTAGACGTTTTCACGGTGCCATAGGTGCTGCTCAACGATGCGGCTTTTTGGGGGCTGGACGTAGAGTCTCGAGCAAGTCTGAGCCTCTCAAGGGATGAAAAATACTGCATTTAACAGAGGGTCAGCGGATTAGAGATCATCGAAGTGGGTAAGGGAATTGCGGATAGCATTGATGTATGAGGGGACGCTGAACGGGTCGATTGGACCGTGGAATGGAATGCTCATGTACGTACCTTGCGTCTGAATGCTGGAGGGAGATTTTGCCATTCTTCAATTTGCTGGTCCAAGGGTGAAAGCATTTCGTAGGCGGGCGCCATGGTCAAGTGTCTTGGCGTTCCTGGTGTCTTCGACATCGGCGCTGGTACGTTCCTATTCTAAGTGGAATAGCCTCCCTTGGTCACTCCACATATAGATCTTCAGCTCGGTGAAGTTGAGAAAGTCGTCTAGATACAGAGGACAACAGGAGGATGATATAGACGGAGATTGGATCCATGGACATTAGCATTGAGGGGGAAGGCATGCAATGGACTACCGCCGCCTTGCAGATGGGCAGGGATCCATCCCTTGAAGCACAGCTGCCACTCAGGCGCTTTTAGAACCTATCAGCTTCCGCATGCTCGCTATTGGCTTCAACTTCCCCTGGTGTGGCCCTTAGGCTCCGTGACAAGGTATCGACACATACAGCTGTGGAATCGGCGGGTATGCCTGATATGAGAATTGGATTAGGGTGTCGGCAGGTGTGAGTGACAGCTCCACCAGCCATCCATGTGTCTCATTCCCTTTCGTGAAGAGATCTCGATTGAGCCGCTCAGAGGCATTTCGCAAGCCTTCGTCTCCACATGCCAGGTGGTTGTCGCACTCTAGCACCTTGTCGGTGATCGCCCTGATGCAAGGCACAGGGAGACTACTGTTTGCATGCAGTAGTACTGGTTTAGGGCCGAATTGACCCCAGGACTAGAAGAGTGGCGCTGACATGCCTAGTCGGTGCCTTGGCGAGGATGATCGCCCATAGGTCCAGATCTGTGTGATCTGGCTTGTGGAGCTGTGACAGGGCATCCTGGTGCTTGAAAGATGGTGCAGATCACGACTTGTCCAAGGCTGGAATTTTCAACGAAGAGTTTCCTTCATAACATGGGTATCGTGCGCTTTCTTTGAGGATGTATCATTACATGTGGGATGGAGGGCATATACACACAAACTTGGCGCACGGGTCGCTGCTGTGATGTCTCGGAACGGAGAAGGGTTGATGCCGAATCCACATGGCATACAGCATACCTACCTATCCTCATGCCCGGCACTGGATGACCTCAATGGGTGAGCTCTGCCGTGCAAGGTCTCCTGCATGTGGCGGAACAAGATATTGATTCCGTTGGGTGGTTGCAGTATCGAGATTTGAGGTACTTCTGGTGGTGGAATAAGTCACTAGTGGGTGTGAGAATGGTTCTAGATCAATCAGGGCTTCGCCTAAATTTCACTGCACGTTGGCGTCGCGTGAACTTGCAAGGAACGAGAAGTCAATGTGAACTGTGAAATGTGGAAGTGAGGGATGAGTGAATTGGCGCCCCACCTTGCCGCCCTCTCATAAAAGAAGCTTCACACGTACTGCATGGAGTAATCGATACACTCCTGACTATAGTAAACGTCTTACCTCATACGCCCAAGTCTAAATCTTATCACTACCGTGGTACGCAACCAGGCAAGATGCCTTCCGCTGAACGAAGATTCTCCGTGAGCAAAGGTCCGAGCGCAAGGTAATAAGACGTCTGTGATACGTTACAAGGCTCAGTGTGTAAGTACCTCCATGTGTTGACCTCTTGGCAGCGAACAAGGCTCCAAGATCCACCGCCAGTTCCGCAACGCACATGAAGGGCACCGCCCACACGCCGGTCTCGATCCCTCGCGAGCCAGCACGGGCGTAGTCTGGTGTACCGAGCGAGCAAACGAATTGGGCTTCGCCGACGCCCCTGGTAACTGGGCCAATCTCGGTCAAGGTGCTCCAGAGGTAGAAGAATCTCTGTTTGTGTCCTGGGCGGTTACTAAAGTAATCGATTGCGGTACAGGTCGACGATGACATCGAAGGTAGCTTTAACCGCCCAAAGACCATTGAAGTCTCCATGTCCGGTCGTGAGTATGGGCCGACTGCGGGTATCAAACCCTTGAGGGTTGCCATCGCCAATTTGTACAACGCACACCATCGTCAGAGTAAGGAGAGCCAGTACACATGGGAGAATGTCGCCGTCGTTCCCGGTGGCAGAGCTGGTCTGATCCGCATTGCCGCCGTGTTGAACAATGCCTACCTCGGTATGTACCTTCGGACAGGTCTCAAGCAGTGGCTCTCTGATACGTGTAGGCTTCTTCATCCCTGACTACACTGCATACAACGAGATGTTGGGTCTGTTCAAAAACGTAGGTCGTCCATTCCTGTTTAATAACGTTCACACAGGTACTTCCTGTTTCAATATACAAACAAAGAGTGCTGCTCTGTTGGACAAACATCTATCCTAACCTCTCCTGCATAGTTCGCCGCAATTCCATCGCCACTGTCAGAGGCCGATGGCTACCATATCCATCCCGAAAAGATCTCCGAAGAGATCGCTCGCGGAACCTCTGTCATCTTGACGTCGAACCCTCGCAACCCTACCGGCCAGGTCGTCAAGAATCCACAACTGGCAGAGATCCAAGACATCTGTCGAGGTACACCTTGTAACAATCTGCCGTTGAATCTTCGGGATCTGACCAATATATAGACCGCGCGACACTAATCATGGACGAATTCTACGGCGGCTACAACTACACCAGCAACTGTGACGGCTCCGTCGTCTCGGCCGCCGACAACATCGAAGACGTCAATCAAGACGACGTCCTCATCATCGACGGCTTGACCAAGCGTTTTCGCCTTCCAGGCTGGGTAAATAAAAAAACCCCCAGTAAACGACCATACTAACACCCCCCCAGCGCGTAGCATGGATCGTCGGCCCCCGCGAATTCATCAGCGCCATCGGCAGCTGCGGCTCCTACCTCGACGGCGGCACCAACGTTCCCTTCCAAGAAGCCGCCATCCCGATGCTCGAACCGGACAAGGTGCGCGCGGAGATGAAAGCGCTGCAGCGCCACTTTAAGACCAAGCGCGACTATGTCCTCGATCGGTTGGGGGGATTGGGGTTTAGGATCAAGCATGTGCCCGATTCGACGTTTTACATCTGGCTGGATCTGAGCGGGTTGCCGAAGGAGATCAATGATGGGTTGAGCTTCTTTCAGAAATGTTTGGAGGAGAGGGTTATTGGTGCGTTATCCTCTTTCCTTATAACCTCCACCACACATCCATCCATCCAAAGCCAAAACAAAACTAACCCCCTATCCTCCTCTTCCACAAACAGTCGTCCCAGGCATCTTCTTCGACCTAAACCCCGCCAAGCGACGCGATCTGTTCGATAGCCCATGCCACCATTTCATCCGCCTGTCGTATGGGCCTAGGATGGAGGTGTTGAAGATGGGTCTTGATGGTATTGAGAGGATCATTAAAAAGTCTGTCCCTTCAGTCCTATATCGTATTCGTGAGATAACGCTAATAACTGGTCTAGGGCGGGAGCTACGTATGAGAAGAAGGGGTAGGGATGGTATGACATGACTGGATGATGTATATCACGAACGATACGAGCTCTTGCGGTCAAGGATCGAGAATCGGTTTGCGTGAGACGGGAAGGATATATATACCTGGGATTGGGTGATGCACGTATATAAGGTAGCTTACGAATCCTTCCGAGCCCTTTCCCCCTTTCCAAAACCCTTCCTCTCACCCCCCTCCTTCCTCCAAAACAAAAAATCTACAAAAACCCAACCACTTCCCCCCGTCCCCTCACCCCGCTCATTCCTACAATACTTACAAGAACCATAATATCCCGTCCCCTCTCACGCATACACACATAGAGTACTATGATATCGATTTTCCCCAAATCCGTAGCATAGTCGTAGTAAATCGTTCATTCAGGTTTCAGGGTGGGTTTGGGCGAATTATGTCGTCTCTCCAATATTCTATCATTGACTTTGGATAGGAGAAAGAATGAGGTATTTTAGGTAATTGATTGATATGGAGATGAGGTTTAGGTATTTTCATTTTGTTTAACTCGGTAGCGGAGTGTGGTTTTATTGTGGGTTATTCGGTTGTTTACCTATCGTTAGGTGTGGATGTCTTCGGAACTGTAGGTAGGCAAAGCCACATACGGGATACAGGGTTCTCTTCCGACGATGCTGAGATTTGTACTCGCGAATTTATTGGCGCGTCGCATCCTTTGCTTTCTTTACGCCATAAGGTGCATGATGGTTCTTTTTGACGCGCGATTCTTGTCTCTGGAATAAGGATCCATTTTCTGCATCCAACGCGACGGACCCTGGGCTTCAACAGATGAATATTTACATCCACGTCCACGTCTACCTTCAGCCCCTTCTTCTCGCGGGTATGGAATGTTTGTTACGACAGTTCCACCACATGTAGCGACTAGCCAGACTTCAACTCCGGATACCGCCCGCAGACTGGAAACGTGATCTGGGCAATGTGCTCGACGAGTAAGTGGTATTGCGTGAGTATGGAGTCATCTTTTGGAAATCTCAGGCGGCCGGAGATGCTATCTTCGCCACGAAAGTCACGATTGGCAGCTTTGGCGAAGTAGGGGATGCTTTACGGGGAGGAGATGCCTGGGATGGAAGGTTCAAGTGAGGGTTTGGGATAGAAGACGTTGTTCGTGTAACATGAATAGATATATTGTTTTTTAGGTTTTGAGAATTGTCCATGGCGTCAACGTAATGGGGATCAGTACCTTGAGATTGGTGAAGGCTGCGTGGGAGTGGCGATCCATGGTGGGGATACTGTTGGAGGCCAGTGTGTTGCAGTATTCTGTGTGTTGGAAGCCACGCTGACTTGCTGTGTGGTATGAGCACCTTTTGCTTTTGAAGCGGAGCGATTGTTTGCGGACTCACCGCCACCGTACATAAGCGGTTGTGGCTTATAGATACGTATCTGTCCTGCTTCCATTGCGCGTGGATTTCTAGGATGCTAATTGTACGCAATTGATCGATGTTCTGAGATCCTCGCGCTCATGGACGCCGTCGTTTTCGCAGCTAATACCAAGTCGGCGTAGGTCTGATAGACCGCTCAAGGCTCAGGCCAGGCTATCGAGTGGCATCGTGTAGGGATTTTGTATTTAGGAGAGTTGGATCAGATTGACTTCGATACGCCTGGAGCCTAAGTAAAGGGTTCGATAGCAACGCCAAATGCTTGAATTTGTTAATCGTGACTTGAGCATGGTAAGTCACACTCACGAGTGCTCAAAGCCCAGGTACTGGACCGTTGACATAAGCTGATTAGCTGTGGTATTGACGTCCATCGTGTTTTATCATTGCGTCTTTGAACTCAAGCGGAGCGAGGTATGGTTCTGACTCTCGGCATCATCCTCCCTCAGCCTCATCTTATGTTATCCAGCTGTGTTCACGGCGAGGTGCCACAAAGGTCGATCCCTAAAGTATGGAACTGCGAGCTTCACGCAACTCGAATCGTGTCAGCTCTCAAAGATACTGAAGGACATCTTACACGAATGTCGCATGTAATTCTGGCAGACTCGTGGATTTAGATGCCGTTTGTGCGCATCAGAGCAACTCATTGAGTATCAAGAGTTGTGAGGCACTCGCAGAACCATGTGGCTGATGCAGGGTGACCTCACATGTGATCTGGGGACTGCCACCATTGGCTACAGACTTACGAGTCTGGACATAGCGTCTCAAGGCTTGAGTATGGGCCAATAGCATGGTGTCGCTGCGCTCGTCCAATTACAGGACGGGATCCGAAGCCTCTTCAGCCCCGACGCATGTCTTCCACGCAACAGCCACGACAGCATGTCTTGTCATCTTACAAATGCCTTCGAGGTATGCATTGCTACTCTGTTTACCGATCCTCCTTGCGAGGCCATGCTTGTGCTACCGCCTCTTCGATAGTCGAGGTGCACTCGTAAGATCAGTCATAGAAGGGTGTCGCAGCAAAACACCTAATGAAAGGGCGCAATGTTACCCTATGCTTCGCTGCATTCTGAACGACATCCCCAGCGAAGTCACAGCACGTTGGAATGCTGGTAGCTCCATTATGGCTTTCATTCCCACCATTGTTGGACTATTGTCGAACAGCATTGAGGAGACCACGTCGATAGCCGACGAATCGATCCTTCTTGCGATTGCCTTATCCATGTCCTCCGTCACAGCATTCACCAGGAGATTTGGAGACAGACCCAAGCGTTTTTCTGATATCGTATTTGACGGGCAAAGCGAGAGTCATGCTCGTATACAAACAGCTGTGTCGATTGTGGAAGACTTGATCGCTCAATCCCGTGCAAAAAGTCCATGGTGGAAAAGTAACAAGATGCAACTTTATAGCTGCAGCATAGTTGCACTCTTTGTTGGTGCGGGAGTTTGGTACGAAGTGTATCAAATCACCAGATATGGCATTGTAGTCTTTGCGTGTGCTGTCAAAGCCAACGTTGCAATGTGGATTGGGCTAACTCAGCTCTTGACTGTATTCAATGTGCTATGCCGCTCCATGATGTTCGACACCCGCATCATTCACATCAAAACCGTAGGCGCAAGGCCAAGGCCGAGGAGAGTACAGAACGATCGATCCTCAACCGTGGTGCTTCGATCCCGTTGCGATACCTTCCTGCGATGGCTCTTGCAGACTTTCACAGCGATAGCCAGCTTCACGCTATATGCTTACGGAACTATTATATTGGCTAGTACAACTCTCATTCCGGCTTCTGATGCAATTCGAGCTCTGGTGATGTCGGCTATCAGTGCCAGTGTTGGAAGGCTCGCAGCATACTGGTTCACTTCGCCACAGAGGAGAGGGAGTCACACCATAGTAGTTGATGTTCCCGCGGATTGCCTACAGGAGCTGACGGCGTCGATTTCGGCATGCAATAGGGTCGTTGGGTAGCGAGGGTTTGTCCACTCCCGTACCGCCATGCTGTTCATCTATCAGCTTCGTATACATGGCGCTACCATGTTCAATGGACCAGCCTTGGAAGCTGTTTGATGGATCGAGGTGGAACGCATGTAGCTCTCATACTCGTAATCATAAGCTCGGTCAATTGACATCTCTCAAGTTCAGGAGACCATGCTATCCTATTACCGGAGAAAGCCAATCTGGTATAATTCTAGATTCCAGTGTTGAAATATATCTCTGCGCCAGCTTTCGCCAACGGATCCAGTCTTATCAATAGAAAATGCATGAGACCAAGCTTTGGAGTTTAATGATTGCATGTATGTAACTAATCTAGCGCTTGGTAACATAACGCTGGATCATTTAGAATACAATCACGTTAAGGACGCGTTTAATGACGTAGAAATATGTTGTAGCACTATCAATTTGGTGATATTGGCTAATTATCGCAGAACTGAAGTTCTCTAACTTCACACCCAGTCATGTCCAAGAAACGTGCTCTAGATTCCTTCTTTGCTCCCGTATCGCAAAAGAAAGCTCGTCTCACCGAAGCACCTGTGCATTCCGAATCAACTTCAGCCGAGATCTGCAGTGCAGAAAGCTCCAACCACTCAACGTACCCCTACCCTGTTCCTCACCTACCGTCACACATAGTCGATCAACTCGCTGAGGTACCCTCATCCCAGGGCAAGGAGATCAATGACCAACTCGATCTTGACCTTCTTTACTTCCAACCCTATATCCCGAAAGATGCCGAGAGGGATCTCTTCGAATTCCTACGGCGCGAGCTCTTCTTCTACAGGGTGCAATATACAATAAAGCGCTACGGCACAGAAACTCAAATCAATACACCGAGATTCACGACAGTCTTTGGCGTCGACACATCCTCTGTTTTTGACGCTGACGGCAATCTCAGCGATAGCCAGACCGCGAAACCCGTCCCTTCAGAAAGGTATAAGACTTGCCACCCGCGACCTTTGCCCCAGTGTCTTGACCATCTTCGCCAATTGACTGAGATCTTTACGGGCGCGACCTACAACTTCTGTCTTGTCAACTACTATGCGAATGGCGCAGACAGTATATCGTATCACAGCGACGATGAGCGCTTCCTCGGTCCCAATCCATGTATTGCCTCATTTTCCCTTGGCGCCATGCGAGACTTTCTTATGAAGCACAAGCCGATTCCGCCGAAGGACGGCGAGCCCCCACCCGAGCAAAACACCAAACCACCACTGAAATTGCCGTTGGCCAGTGGGGATATGGTACTTATGAGAGGCAAGACTCAGGCGAACTGGCTTCACAGTATTCCGAAGAGGAAGGGAAAGGGAAGCGAAGGCGGCAGGATCAACATTACATTCAGGAAGGGGGTCGAAAGGTATTCGACGCAGAACTACTACCAATATAACGTTGGTAGCGGCGGGGTCTGGAAATGGGATTCAAGAAGGAGCGAGATGAGAGCATGGCCAAATCCTTGAGAGGGAAATAGAATTGCACAGGGTATCACGAAAGACCGCCGTCCTTTCAATTGGGGAGCAGAATGCACTCGGTACACTCTCATACGATGCTTGTGGTGTATGAAGCGTCTAGTTCCAGGGTCTGGTTGCAATGATCCCCTTTACAGGCAATCAAGAACACTTGCTTTACTGGTCCCGAGCGCTATGAGCCCCCTTATCGATACACGCCCATTATACAAAGTTACGGCTGACAGTGCATAAGACTCGGGATTGTGCAACCAGCGCCACTGGTGCACTCTCAAACTGTAGCTTGTGCTATGAACATCAATGTCGCTAATGTGAAAGCGTTCTTGCAATATCCTAGCTTCAATTCTGGAACCATTGTTACCGCGCGACGGACGCGTTCGGCAGACAACAATGATTTTGCGGCGATCGGAAAACTAGCAATTATCATTGCTTTCGGGACCAAACTTCTTATGACAATCTATGAGAATGGATACATTCTGCTCTGCAATCACTCTTTGCTAGGTTTCTTCCTTATAGCGCTACACGATCTTGATGAGCATCAATTCCTGGATCCTTGCAAGACTATAGGTAATTCGACCTATCGGGTCACAACGTCGTTCAACAGGGTGCCCTAGTCGTGCCTCCATCATGCTGTGTACCGTGATCTTGCTGACCACAATGTTTGTGGCGCAGACAGCGCAAATGAAAAGCCTCTTGCAATACTTCTAACATTCGAATATGACAGATTTCGTGGATGAAGGTCAATTTGGATCCATACACAGACGCGGCCACATAGCTATAGCTTTGGCCCACGAGCTAAGCAGTTATGGCAATGTTTTGAAGCCCAGTCAGATACAATGCAGACAGGATGATTGCTCTAGAACATTGAACCTTCCTATGGACTCAGCACCGAGAAACGATGCAAAATGCCTAGGACGAGGAGAGGTACTGATCCTACATATCAATCGCCAGGGCGCTGGAGGTCAAGCAGAAAAACCCTACTGACTACTTGCATGTAGCGAATCGCCAATTGAAGAAAATACGGATGGCTCTCTGAAGGCGAGACAAGAGGCTCGGTGGCAAGAGCGTAGAGTACACCTCTGCTTCAGCAACAAAACCACCGCGCGGTCGTGAGATCGCACCACCACTGCATAAGAGAGCAACCGTCGCATGGGCCTGGATGGAACATTCAATATTCTACCGGAGGAAGGAATCAAGAGTACAATCTATGCTATTAGGAATTTATCCGCCAACTTATCTATCCTTCAACAAACTAAAGTCTTGCCTTGTCTTCAAATGCGCCACATGAAATTATTAATGTCAGCCTTTGCAAAAGGAGTCGTCAGACTTGCTAAGACTCTTCGCCTTCCGCATTTGATACTAGATCTGGAGGCCTTCCAGATTCTTTAATACACCGTTTATACTCTCTAGATCACCAAATGAATATTACCGCTCTTTCAACCGAAAACCCTCCACGTCACCATTCCTTATCAACTAAACACTGAACTGCCGTCTTCCGCCCGAGTCCCCTTTCCCCTAAACCCAGCCTATCTCCACAACCTCCTCCCCATACGATCGGCAAGATAACTCAACCCATCCTTTCCACACCCCCCTATCCATCTTATCTCTCTCAAATCACTAGAACGGCGGGCCCATCGTCTCCGCTTCGATTACATACCTGATTGATCAGAGGTTCAATGCAGGCAGTACCTTAGTGCCATCCCCATCCATTCCCATCCCCTCCTCTCCGCAACAAACCGTGCATCCGAATCGCAACAAAAGAGTACTCTCGCACATTCTATTCTTTTCTCTATCCGTTGCAGCAACGTGCTGTGCAGTAACTGCTCTCTATCCACTCCCTCCCCCCCCCGGCTCCGGGTCTACAATACCCCTGATCCCTCCCTTGATGCCACACTCTTACTATCTACTACGGCATCCATCATCCACAAACCAACCTAACAAACCCCCCCCATCCCACAAAAACCCCCGCCCATTTAGCTACCAAGCCGCTCCGCTCCATCATACATCTCCACAATATTCTCTACGATGGAATACGCAATCCACCTAATACCCTCGGACAACCCATCTCCCATCTAGTGTAAAAGAAGACTGAACAGAGTCTGAACGAGCCGGAGACATTATTCGGTACTTAATCGCCACATCGTCGCCGTCCGGACCTCCATAGCAGCACTTCAAACACCCGAGACGGTGTAATCGAATCCTGTTATTCTATCCCATGTCCTGGCAAATTTGGCGTTCGTGATTTCTTGGCACAACCACCGAGTTTTTTCAACACGGATTCACCTTGTTATATTTCTTCTAACATCGCACTTGTTATTGATGATACTTTAAAGTAACCGGGCTACATCATGTGCAGTATAATTTACAGATATGAAATCGGCTTAACAGTAAAACATGAACGATAAAGACGTCTGTGGTTTAGTACTGGCGATGCCCGTGTGAACTTCAGAGCGCCGTCCGAGTAGTATAGGTACTGCTGACTCGACGTGTTGCGTGTGTGCTCATGTAGCCGGTGGCACGTCCAAGCCTTCCAGAAAGTCCCAATCCATTGGTGTATCACCGATGTCGCTCGGGTTTTGTAGAAATTGATCGACGAGCCCCTGCATGGCCATCAGTTCAAATGTGCATCTAAACAGAATCGAAAGAGCTGATGACCTACCCAATCAATGTCATCGGCTACGCCGAAGATTGTGTCTAGGGGATTCACGGTATTGGGAGGGTTAGTTTCAGTCGAAAACGCTTGGCTTGGTATGTTGTTCCCATTGGTAGTCCACGGGGAGCTGTTGAAAGAGTCCATTGGATCTCTTGCCAAATCCGAGGGTTCTGGCGTGTCCTGAATTGTATTGACTGGGTTGGAAATAAGGCTGGGCCGAGCCACTTTCGAGAGCATCACGGCAAGTACATCGGAAGCACGACGCGCATCTCGAGAGGTCGTTTTTCGCGATGACCAGATGTCGTGTGAGAGCTTTAAGGCATCGTACTTCTCGTTCTGAGCCTTTGAATCTTGTGGAGCTGCGGTCGCAGTTGCAGGTTTGGTATGAGACTCGTACAAGTCTAAGCAGATGATCATAGCAGCTACGAGAAAATCGTGCAATTGCAGACTTGTGAACATCCACTCATCGTTGCTGAATTGACCCCCCGGCTGGCATGCGACGTGCAATTCGGCTTGATATTTCAGAAGTTGGAGAGCCGCATCGGTACAAGTCCGTCGTGGATAGTCGAACGTCGGGTCTGACCTATGCTGGCTGAGGTATTTCCGGTGTAAGACGCACAGACATCTCAGATACATTTGATCAATGTTTAGTCTGTTCATGATCACGTACGCCGGATCCATGAACTGCGAACTCAAAGATCTCATACGGAGACTAGGGGGAATGTCCACATGCGTCTCATGGATGGCCCGGTCAAGCTTCATTGTGGCCTCATGCGAAGTAGGTTTCAGAGCGAGTACGTGCCGAATAACGCTCCGAAGCATCTTCGCCAACCGACTTTTGTAACAGAAGTATAACATTGGAGTTGGGTCAGTAGACGGACGAGAAGGTGGCAAAACCTTGCAGTTCTCGTTGAAGTCTGTATCGAATAAGTTGCTAGGAGGATCCGTGTCATACTCATCTTCGTGTATGATTGGAGGCAGTCCCGCCTGAAAAGAGAGTAGGAGATCGAAGGTTTCTACGACCATGAAAGTTCGTCTCCTCATTTCGCCTTCAAAAGGAGAGATGTTGGCAAGATGACGAGCTGATTATGGATCGATAGTCAGCAATATCCTTTTCGAGGGAGTAATTCGAGTCTAGACCCATTTTCGAAGGATAAGTACGCCCGTAAAATAATTCCAATACCGAGGTAATGGCACAGGAAAGGCAATCAAGGGCGCGAGAACACCTACGATCTCGATGATATCCCATTCTCATCGCCAGGCGCGCACCAAGTCCCATCAGCATCCAAGTCTCGGTATCTCGATCTTCCTTCCTCCGATAATTACACATAGCATATAGAAGCACCGCTTCCACACTGTACGGTCTAGCTTTATCGTATCTACCCGTTACAAGTGCTTGGCCAGCTTTAGTGAAGTACGATGGGTTCGCAATCCCATTGGATGAGTCGGTGGCTTCATGACCATTACCATAATTGGTCTGAGAACCTATATATAAAGTAGAGAAAAGCATTGAGATCCACAAGAATGAGACCGAAGAAGGGTCGGCCCAGAAAGATTCATACTCCAAGGTGAGTCAGTACATGAATAAGCTCTGAAACGGGAGGAACCCACCTCTCTCAGGAACTTCGCATTGTGCAGAATCGCTGTTACGTCGGTCAGTAAAGACTATCGTGAATGAAAGAGTATATTCACGGATTTGAGTCTGCTTTCCATTGAAATATCCGGATAGGACCTGATCTACTATAGATCTCGGTGGAAGGACGTCACAGACGTCGCTCAGTGTCAGTGTTGAGACTGTGCCGAACACGACATCAGGATCAGTGGGAGGGACACGTATCGGCATCTCCTTGCTGCCGTCGGTCTCGGGTCCCAAAACGCCTTGAATGTCTCGGATCTAGATGATATCAGCTACTAACCAGAAGCCTCTTGTGCCCTAGAGCACCAACGTTCTCCAGTATCGCTTCCCAGTGGGTGGCGCCAAGGTAGTTTGTTTCGGAATCGTTGACGCTCAAATGTCCTCCTGGAGCTCCCTCCGAAGGCTGAGTAGAATTATGAATAGAGAGTCGATTCAAGCTTTCGTCAACTGTCCGGCAGCGGGTGGACGCTTGGTTACCACCAGTCTCGGAATCAGCCTTCGTCGTTTGCATGAGGCTAGTGACCATCTTCTCGAGCTTCTGCAAGCGAAGCTGTGCTTCGGAATCCTTGGATCTACCGTTCCGTCTCGGTGCGATTCGCTCATCACGGCTGGCATTACTATAGTTGCATGAAGTTGCCTCTCCTCTCTTTAAACAGCCTGCACACGGGTGCTGTCTGTCACATTTCAATCTAGAAGGGTGGTGAGCGCCGGATAAGCGACATACGATTTCCAGAGAGTAAGCTCACTTTCGTGTCCGGCAGGCTAGGCAAGACACCGCTTGCCGGTTTCGTCTTGTCGTTTGAGGTTGTGCACCATTGCTTGTAATATCATGCTTCGCTACCCTGAAAGCATTTTGATATTGAGATATCCCGGACATACTTGATGAATGGAAGTTGTGGGCCTAGTTTACGAGTGACCGTACAAATGAGAGAACATAAGTGATAATAGTATAGTAAACTGAGAAGATAAAGAATTAAAGATTCTCAAGAAATAAAGTGCTTACGTCGGTATAGACTGTAAGACTATGTAATAGTTTAGACCCGGCTATAATAGAAAACCCGAAGCTTTTCGCCTTCTAACCCTAACCCTTATTTTCACGCCAGACTTCTCCAAGAGAAGGATCGTTGGCCTGCTACCTCTAACCTCCAACCTCGAATAGAATATTACCATACACATCGTAATAATAACCATAAATCCTATCCTACAATACAATGAGAAAGAAGCGAGCTAAAATATAGAAGACAGCATTCCCTGTAAAACAACTCCGTAGGCTAACTTCGATCCGCAATTGTGCATGGCAGGACAGACAGAATGGCGAGTAATTGTGCTTCAAATTGTGGCCGTATGTAGTGATATGGAGGTCGGTCTGTGTATAGGAGACGTTGGAGACGTTATAGTCATAGACCCAACGTCCTGGTTAAGATGGATCCCACACATAAGAAGGTAGATATGACCTGCGAAGAGCGTCTTAGAATCAGAACTCCCAGTAGGAAGGCAAAGACGAGCACTTCTGATCTCCCTCACCATGTCACCACTTCTCCAAGATCGAAGTACTTTCATTTACATACAGCTTTTCGCCACTGGGACTTTCAATATACACATTGTTATCAGATCCTCACGGAAGAGTGAGGGGCGCATCTCTCCAGCAGCTAGCCAGTCGGTGAGACTTCTTGCCAGCTCTTCTGAAACGCCTCCTATCTCATTTCCGTCCCGAAATACTCCAATAGCGCCTATCGCTCACGTCATATCGAGACATATTCGAACCGGAAACGCTAAAGATCGACAGTTTGTGGCATGAGAACAAAAGGAAAGAGCTCGTAGTAGTAATTTACAATAGATAACAGAGGAGGACGGCTGTACATCAGCCGAGGTGCCAGGGCTCGCCAATCTCGAGGTAGTACCGGCGGATATAGTTCACCTACTCTGTGCTGGGTCAAAATTCAGTCTTGGAGGCGTATACGATCCTGTGGGCAGAGATGACTGCTCGATAGCAGCATTCGCGGCAGCGGTAGGAGGTTTTGGCGTTGCGTCCATGTCAACAACCTCGACCGCACCACCCTTAGATTGCTCCGGAAATAGTACTGGTGGTACAATCGTACCGCGTGGATCGGCCACAATTTTCGTCTTGACGTCAAGATTCGATGCCGCAACACGCTCATCTCCGCCAGATGCAACGCTGCCGCGGCTACTGGTCCTCATCATTTCGATGCCAAGCTTTGACCCACGAGATTTGCCCTGTGGACTCCTTGCGCGTGATGGCAGCTTGCCAAGCTCCTCATCTTCGTCATCTCCCGATTCGGCGCATTCGTGCCGTTTCTTCTCGAGATTCTCACGCTTGGCTTTGACTGCTTCGACCGAACGTTGTTTGCGCGGTGTCCGTAAGTCTAAAGCTGGAGGTGCTGAATTCTGGTGGATTAGATGAGGAAGTCCAGGATGAGTGAAGGTGGAAGTCGGTGGTGAAATATCTTCGGATATCCCAAGACCACTGATCGGGGCCCAATCATCCGATTGTCTGCTGATGATGACGGGTATGTCCTCCGTGTTCGTGGAATCGGTATCTCCAAATAAGCTAGAACCAATGGAATGTTCTCGGCTTGATTGCTTATATAGACTAGGGATATGTGTGAAAGGACCTGAGGATTGCGAACTCGGACTGTCCTCCATGTGACGAGATTCCTGGCGCAGACCCGAAGGAATGATCTTTTGTTGTTCCTGCTGTTGTTGTTTATTGGGATCATAGCCAGGCGGCGGAGGCTTCCAAGCGCATAAGTTGCACAACGCCTCGATCAGCTTTTCTGGAGTTGCTGGCTTCTCGATGAGTGAGTCGAAATGATGTGTCTGGGGCAGCTCCTTCAGATATCCAGTCACAGCTATGATTGGTGTTTGGGTGTTAGCACTCTTGGTGTCTCTAATCATGCGCGCGACGTCGGCACCGTTGATCTGGGGAAGCTTGAACTCCATCATGATAATGTCGAACTGGACTTCACTCATCGCGTACCTAGCGGCTTCCGAGCCATTGGTCACGCTAATTGTGCGGCACCTAAGCTTTTCCAGCAATCTCTCCATGACCATTCTAGAGACCGGATGATCCTCGCAGACCAATACATCCAGAGGTCGAAAGGTTGGTCCATCCGCAAGCATGATCTGAGACATTCTTCTTGAACTCTGCCGCCTCCTCTGCACACGAAGCAGAGCTTTTGCACGAGGATCATCGTTGTCTGATGATGAAGGAGACATATCAAAAACCTGACTTTGACGTTTGTTGTGAAATGGCTTGCTTGGAGGAACCACTTCTTCTTGAGAACCGACAGTCTGCGACCTCGCTCTTGACGAGCTATGTATACTGTGAGGACGAGGTAAGACTGAATTTCGCTCAGGCGAGGTCAATGGCATAATCATGGAATTGCGATTCGACTTGATAGGAGACGAAGTACTTGCCCCTACGGTGGTTGCTGCAAATCCTGCGGGAAGTCGTTGAGCTTCGAAGTACTGTCCAGGCTGGAGCGAAGCACTAGACTGGTGGGATAATGTTGAAGAGGTGCTAGAAGTCTTCCTCCGCTCATGATTCTGGCCAGTAGAGAACGAGACTAGGAGTGGAGACGATGGGTTAGATGGTCGACTGGGTGATTCATTGGCGTGGCCAAGGTTTGACGGTGAAGCTGGTCGATTGTTGCCTTTATTGGTCGATCGTGCTCTTTTCAAGGGCATCGGTATGAGTGGGCTGCCTTCAAGAGAAGGCGAAGCGGAGTTCAGACCTGGAGATTGACTCAAAGGAACACATTTTGCTGATCTCTGCGTCGATTCGAGTAATTTCTGGAGCACATCGTTGTTTGCTTTTTGAAGAACTGGAAGGTTCTTGAATGCAAAGTTGCCAAAATCATCTGTTGCGACAGGCTCGCTGAGCCTTCGACTGCGGCCATCGCGGACGTGAGCAGGGATATGGAGCGGCATGAGACCACGCTTCAGTGAGCTAGAATTGACCTGAGATCTGACACGCGACAGTGCATCATGAGGTCTTTCGAGATAGTCTGCACCTGGTGTGCCTGCAGAAGATGAAGCTTGATCTTCCATTTCTTCGGCAAAAGATTGTAAAGTGGCACCCCTTGCTTCAAAGTACTCTGTGTCTTCGGGATTTGATGGCGCAGGGACAAATTGTGCTTCATCTTCAAGAAGTGTTTCCCATTTCATACCTTCAAAGAATGGATGCTGACGGATTTCATCACCTCCTGTTGCGTACTCGTCAACCAAATTTGCACCAAGGCGGTCCTTCGGCTCAAGCGTCATGAGTTTGACCATGAGATCTTTTGCTTCATCAGAGACTGCAGAGGTGGCTTCTTCATCCGGCCAATCGATCTGGCGGGCAAGGATGTTCTCAAAGACTTTTTCCGGAGTATCAGCATGAAATGGTGGGTATCCGAAAAGAAACTCGAAGAGAATGCAGCCTAAAGACCACCAGTCGCTCATCTCATCCTGGCCCAATCCCTTTATCGTCTCTGGCGCAAGGTAATCCGGCGTTCCCACGAATCTCCGGTTTTGATCTTCTGGATCAAACAATGCCATTGGAGGAGGCAGCATGTTGGAATGAGGCGGAGTGTCGGGCTGGCCGTTGGATAGATTGCTAGCTGTAGCCCTGAGAGCGTACAGATCTGGGGACCCTTCGCCCTCGCTATGTGTTTCTTCTTCAATCCGGGCTCCGCGATTCGGTATGTCTTCGTTCAACGAAAAGTTCCTAAACATCATGTTGAAGCTGTCGCTGTTACCACTATCGCTTCGATAGCCCGACTTTCGTCTAGAATGTTCACGCCCAAGTGCGGAGTCGCGGTTCAGACTAAAGTATGAAGGCTGACCATGCGAGCTAGCGAGATCCGGCGTCATGACTGGCGTTGACTGTGGCGAGTGGGTTCCGCCTTGCATGTCGAACGATGCAGACCTAGAAGAAGCCATTGACGTATTACGAGCAAAAGGTCCAAACTTTAGCAAATCTGGAGTCGAGTCATCGGGACTTTTGAGTGCTCGCTTTTGGCGCCCAATCAAACCCATTCGCGAGAGACCAAAATCAGTGAGCTTCAAATGACCCTTTTGGTCGATAAGAAGATTATCTGGCTTCAGGTCGCGATGTACGATTCCTCGGCTATGGAGATGCTCTATCCCAAGGACAACTTCGGCCATATATTTCTTCGCCCAGTCTTCCGGCAGGCCTCCTAGAACCTTAACTAGAGCCGCACAATCACCACCGTTAAGAAATTCCATAACGAGGAATAGAAAGTCCTTGCTTGAAAAGGTCCAGTAAAGCTTAGCGACGAAGTCGCTTTCCCCTTGCCACATCATGATAGCTCTCTCGGCTTTGACGTTTGTGACCTGGTTCTTGGCAACCATGTCTGCTTTCCTGAGTACTTTAATCGCAAAATAGTCCCCCGTAGACTTCTTCTTAGATAGATAAACACTGCCAAATGCCCCTTTGCTGATTGGCTTGATAATTTCGAAATCTTTGATAGATGTTGGTACCGCTCGTGCTGGTGGTTGACTGAGACCCGCAAGCCTTGGCGATAATGACGGCTTTGGAGGATCTGCAGCAGATGATGTTGCAGAAGACTGGCGGCGATGTCGCTGAGCTGATACTGTCGGTGAAGACATTTCCGTGCCTGAAAGGGGAGGAGAAGCGACAGGCGACGGCAAAGAAGGTAGCGAGTCCAAGCCGTATGTTGGTCGAGGTTTCGGGATCCTTAGTGGGGACGATGGTGGCTGCATCCTGGCTGGTGAGGGCTGGCGATTTGGCGATGGAAGATTAGGCAGCCTAAGACTCCTTCGCTTCTTCTCAGCTGAGCTTGTTGATCTGCTCAAGGCTAGATCTGCATTCGGCGATTGTGTCCGCCTACTAGCAACATGCATAGATTGAGACATGTTGGTATCGCTATCTCCAGCATCGCTACCCAGCAACATTGAATGTCGCTTGCTGACCGAGTCCATCCGGCCCAGCATGGAGATGCTATTCGTGTGTGATCGTGGTGTGGGACATTCCATTGGACTGCTGGATCGAGTTGATGATGCTGCTACGGACGACCGTCTTTTTTCGAGTTGAGATGCCAACGAAGGGTCCGAGACATTCTGTAGGGCAGTAGACATAGCCGAAGCCCCGTCGTACACCCCCATAGGAAAAGTCATCTCCTGAGCAGCTGGTGTTTGTGCCTCCTCCTCGTTATTTACATCTTCTTCATCAGACGAGTCGCTCAATTGGCCTTCTTTGATCTTTTTTGCTTTCTGCATGGCGGCCTCTATGCAGTCAATCACGAGCGAGTTGAACTCAACGCGAATACGCTCCGAGTATTCGATGATTTCTCGATGGCGCAGAACGGCCTCTACCTTTGCTTGGGCAAGATACTCCGTGTCGGTGGTTAGAGCCGCAAGGCCTGGCTCTTGTTCCAATGTGCTGGCACTTGGACTCGACCATTGCATTATTTGCATGATCAAGGACTCTGAGTGGGGCGACTGTGACCTGACATCTCCGTCGGCATCTGCTTGCGTCTTGTTTTCCTTGAGCGCGGGAGTACTGATCGCTATGGCGGTGTCACAGAGATCGATGATTAGCTCTGCTACCCGGTACAGTGGTCGTCGAACAGTGAAGGATTTCCCACGAGCATGACCAAGGTTCCCAACTGATGCATCGCGAGAACGTGAACGCATAGCAGGGGATGCCCTGCCAGAGTCTGTGCCTGGAGAAGACCCCTGTGATAATCCAATCAACAAGCCTTTGTATTCGGGTGGTGTAACTGGACCAGCACCTTCTCCCGGGGCCGATCGACTTTGTCGTTGTTCCGGATCAAGGGCGTCCAGGACCTTGACGATGGCTGGACGATGGGCCACAAGAGCGTCTTGAGCAAGGCTCACTGCTTCTTCCGCGCGATACTCTTGTGTACAGCCCTCCGAGTGTTTCTCGAACCACCACGGCTTAATCTGACGCTCGCAAATCCGGCAAAGGACCGGCAGTGGAGGCGGATGGTGTTCGGGATCGTTGGCACCCGATTCCGCCAAGCTTGTGAGATAATGAGCCAGTATTTCTGCGCCCAAACCCAGGGACGTGACCAGCAATTCCGGCAGATCAATCGTAATTTCTCTTGGAGGGTTTGACGGGCGCAACATCCACATCGTCTGCAATGACGTTAGCATGAGTTACTAGACAGTAGAGCCGATCCATACATGACTTTCGTCCCCAGATGATCGATCGTAGACCATGATCCCCTGGCCTTCGAGATTCAGTACCTGATCGTGTTCTGCAGTGTCTTCTTGGTCAATATGTTCCCCTTCGAGTGTTTCTTGATCCCGAATAGCCTGTTGCTTCAGCACCGACAGCGGTCCCAACCGAACTTGAAATCTTATAATACGACTCTTACTATCATCCTTTTGCATCGACTCGACGGCGTCGGCAAACGCGTCCTTGTTCGAAAGTAGTAAGTCCGCAATTGGCTTGTTCTTGACAGACTCGACGGTAGTTCCTACTACATCTACCCAGGAAGAGCTGACCCATCGTATGGTTGCATCAGGCGCGAGATCGAGTATGACGTTGAGCGACTGCTCTGCGGCCTCTTTGAGATCCTCACGCTCCGCCCTCATATCTGTACTAGTCATATTACGCTCCATGGACATTCTAGAGCCGGGACTTTCTTGACGTAACGCTATGGTTGCAGGAGGTGCGAGAGATTGTTGCATGTTGTCCCCACTCAAGGACATCTTGAGCGGCGTTGGCCGTTCGGAAGGCGACTCGCATTCGAAGCCCCGAGGGGTCTTAGTCGTTGATGACCCAGGGCCCTTCGCTGCATCAGCAGCGATACCTGGAAGACATCGTGGCAGCAGAGTTCCAAGGACTTGCTGGCCCGCTGTTGTTGTTGTGGTGCTGCTGTCGTCGAGAGATGAGCGGTGGGATTCCTTTGAGGCGTGGATTCACACATGAAAGACCCGCCGCAAGGCCAATGTCTTAATGCAGCCCCCCGTACGTCATGTTAGCGAGTGTTTCAATCTGTATCATATCTGAATTGCAAAAGGCAAGCAATGGAAAAAAATGGATGGTACGAGGAAGGGCCGCATGGAAAAAGCGTGGTTACGGTTATTCCTCCTCTGAGTCCCAGAGGTTGGAGGGGTCCTCCTTAGTAGAAACTCTAATGCCGGCAGGCAGAACCGTCAAACCCGACTGATCCTTCATCCCATCAACCTTTGTTGCTGACACACTGGGATGTGTCGAGTGCCAGACTACTCTGCAAGGGCTCATCTACGCTGCTGGTTCTCGTGTGGCATACATAACCTCGCCCGTCCTCGGAAAAACCCACTCCTTAACCTTCTAACAGATGCATCCGTGGATATCCTCATGTCAGACCCACGAGTCGGTCATGATGAAAGCCAGGGACTATTTCACTGAAGACGTTGGGTCACAGCTCGACTACCATGGCAAGTGATACTGCCAGCGCATCCACAACGTCAAATGACTATACCCGAGTCGACCATGGATCGCAGAGAAAGGAAGGACTGCAGCGCTTCTAAAGTATGGAACTGGCTTCCACGAGCTGCCGCGAACTATCCGGAACTACTGCATGCTTTTGATGCAGGGAGGGGCTTGGACTATGGAACTATGTGGGGTAACCTAGGTCATTACTTTAGGGAATTGGGGACGACGACCCTTTCGTCGATGATCGGTGGCATATCGAAGATGGCTTAACCACTGTTGTGGGACTCTGGATTATTGCTCGCACATGCCATGCAGTGGGGTACTAGGAGCGCTCTCCGGTTTACGCTCCTTTCTTCCGTTCTAACGTCCGATATTCATTCAGCATGAAGTTTCATGAATTGTGGTCGTATGACTACAATCTGAATTCTATCTTGGTTGTGCTCAATGGACGAAGTGGAAAGCAAGATACAATTATACCGAGCTGAGAGCAGTATGTGTCTGAGGAAGTAACATCCTAGATAGAGCCTACAAAAGCTTGGCGTTGACGACGTCAAAGGTATCAGTATGAGGGGTTCCTTTGATATCAACGTCCCTCTAGACATCGATGCTGCAAGTATATTTCACGGGAAGGTCTCGTGGTAAACGACAATTCGTCCGACTTGAACGTTGCTCCAGTCTAAATCATGGAGCAGATGCTAGGAAGCTAATCACAAACTCTGGGCGCCAGATATGTTATAAGTTATCGCTGTTGAGAGATTGCCCAGATGCAGTATGATACAAGCATCATGTTCCAGTAGCTATCATACAACACATAACCGTCTTCCCCACACTCTCCTGCCACTATTGCACCTTTTTCTCACCCCCATCTTTCACATCTCTCTCTTTGTACCATTCCATGGTCTTCTGTACCGACTCCTCAAGGCTCCATTTAGGCTTATACCCCAACCGTATCCTCGCCTTATCAATCGAATAGTACCGCGTCATACTGCTAAACTTGACCTGCTGCCTCATCAGATTCGGCTTCCTCCCCGCCAGCCAGAACAACCACTCAATCATCGTCGCCAACGAGAGTCCCACGTCCCTCCCAATAATCCACACCTGGGCCGGCGTCGTCTGATCCCCCGCCGCGCTCCACACCATCCTCGCAAAATCCCAAAAATACACCGGGGATCCATTCGTGATGAAGAACGCCTCCCCATCCACACGCTCATGGTCCAGCGGCTGTGTAGTCAACACATGCGTGTCCATCAACGCAACCGCAGCCAAAACATGCGCATAAGCCACATTCCCCACGTACGTGAAATCAAACAGATTCTCATTCTCCCCCAACTGAAACCTCGTCTGCCCCCTTTCCAACGCACCCAGCATACGTGGCATCATCTGCGCGTCCCCCTCGCCAAAGATGCCAGCCGGCCGCAGCGCTACCGTGAGCATATCCCCATATTTCCGGTTCGCGTCCAGCACGAGTTGTTCGGCTATGCCTTTAGTTTCCGCATAGTACTCTTTCTGCATCGGCGCGCGCAGAACGGGCCATCGCTCGTCCGCGTTGACGAGGTCGGATTCGTTGTCGGAAATCACGCTTGCTGAACTCGTATACACGAATGCTTTCACGCCGCCTATCTCCCCCGCCTGCTCTAGCAGATTCCGCGTCCCCTCGACATTGACTTTATGATACAGGGCTTTCTGTGCAGTGTTGTGCCCAGCATTCGCGACGGGGGAGGCTGTGTGGATGATTATTTGCGGTTTCGCTTTTTGTAGGACTTCGCGCACGGCGGTGGGCGATGTTATGTCGGCGGAGTAGTATGTAGCGCCGTCGAGGCGGTTGTGCGTTGTGTGTAGATCGAGGATCGAGACGGAGGAAGTTGAGGGTGCGAGGAGTTGGGAGACGATGTGGTGGCCGAGGAAACCGCAGCCGCCGATTACAAGGACAGGGGTAGTGAGGTTAGAGGATGGAGTGTGTTGGTTCGTCATGACTAGGCTGGTTCCGGTGGAGCTGTCAATTGTCTAAGGGACGTGGTAGGTAGGAGAGCGTTAAAATTGGAATTGGGGAAAGGGTTATAGCAGATTTGTATTTATTCTACGCTGTAGGGCTGAGTTCGAGTTGGTAGAGAGCAGATTTGGGACGGCGGTAGGACCAACAGTTCGATTTCAAAAAGTTATCACCGTCGTCAAGGAGATTCTTCATGTCATCATCCGCGTCAAATCGATTTGTGCATGCTCCCTGACGGCACACAACTCCTTCGCTTAACTTCGAAAACAATATCCCATCATAGCAGTGACGCTCTCGGTCTACCTCACAGATGAACTTACCTAGCTTCACTTCATTCCATCAGCAAATTCTCGGTCTCGATCTACGGATACAAGCAATACCTCAGGCTTGCTATCAGGAACATCCACCTGGCAGCCGAGATCCTAGCCCTCACGAGGATATAGAGCCGCTTTGGTACGGGGATTCATGCATGGAAGGAGGTAATGCAGGACCCCAAGACCTATGCTGAGTTCAACCATCGTCTCTCATCAAGTACGTTCCAATGATGTCAAGGATTTCTTGCTTAACCTGAGCTTTCACTGAATGCTACCTGATTCGGTAACCTGAAGCTCGCGCAAAACATCCTCTTCGTTGGCGCAACGTCCCGGACATCCCATATCTCGACCTCTCCCTCGTTTTCCGGATCACCTGGCTTCACCTCATGTCTCAAATGTTCCGATATCTCTTGACAGATCTTTCTCTCCTCTTCCTTGTTGTCATCACTTTTGCTACTAAAGCAATGTACATGCACCATTGGCAACTTCCTGGACTGATGCGGCTCGAAGTAATCTGAGTAGCCCGCATACACACCAATGAACGCAGAAAGAAATGAGATAGCCGAAGCTGGAAGGTTCAAGACGTAGTGATTGAAGAATCTCGGAGACTTCATATACACCCCTGACATTCTTTTGCCACACGTTAACTTCTTCGTCCGAGATTCCTTTGGAGTTATGTCAACTTCTGTATAGCTATGCATGAGACCTTTTGTCGCAGCGCGGATGAAAGTACGGCCATCTTTATTGAAAGGTTTGACAAATGAAGTGACCTTTTGCAAGTAAGCAAGTCCCGTCAATAGTATCTTTGAGCAAGAGCAAACGTACCTTATTCCTTGCGACAGCAGCTTCAAGACTAGCATAGCTATCAGGGTTCAGATCGTTGGCCCACACAAAGCAACGCTTCTTTCCTGCAGGTACAGCAAATGGCCCGACGCCCGCCATAACATCGCATATAGCTTCTCCCGGCTGAAATTTCTCAACCAGGCGCCTGTGTTCGGTTTCAAGGCGACTGTTCCAATAGACTTTCGAGTAGTCGAAGCTGAATGTACAATTTGCTTCCTGGACCTTTACTCTCATATCGTGTTCACCGGCCAGCAGCTCGTAGCTAAAAGTGCGGTACTCATTCTGCTCGCCTACTTCGTCGATTTTGTTGATGACGGTGCGGATGTGTGGAGTCTTGTCCAAGAGAACCTCGGCAATCAGATTCCTATATGGGAGATATCGTTCTCTTAGATTTAGATGCGCTAAATGCGATTAGCGATAGCAACATTATATTCATGGTGTCAAGATTGCATGCACACCGATATGGCCAACAACACTAAAGCCCGAAGGAGTGTCATCTTCGATGTCCTCTGGCAGTATAGAGCTGAGAATATCACCTACGTGATATCAGCACTTGCACAGTCATCACGCACCGTAGTTGTCAATATACATACGGTATGTCCAGTAGTTGTAATCTACGTCCACTTCGTACGGCACGATAGAAACCTGAGACGACTTGACGAGGTCTGAAAGTATTGGACTCCACGTCGATTCATCTAACAAGGGTCTCAATATGGATAACTGAATCTCAACCCAATTGGGGTCAAAAGCAACCAATTACCATCAGACCGTATTTCTGGCTTTAGTAGCAACGCTTTAGCGTCTTCACCTTGCGGATCCCTTACTGACACAACGGTCTGCATGCGGTCAAGCTTCAGTATATCGAGATATAGATCACTTTTGCATTTCGTTATTTGCTTGCGGTCGGTGACTCTTGCAGCAGACGTAGGCAGTGTTCTTTTGAAGAAAAGGCGATCTAGACTTCGCATTGCACGGTTAACTGGAGGGCGAAACATTTTTGGACCTAGGGCTTCGGATGTTGTAGTCATGTTCCTCTAGGATCTGTTATAGGGGCATAGATCCAAATGCTTATATCCCAAAGCGTATTCACGAGACATATCGAGCGGACGAATGCTGGTACACGAATGAGAATTGTGACAAAACGATGAGAAGTCAAGTATTATATATACAACAGTATGGCGCTAGCTTTCACGAGACTTGGCAATATAATGGTCTCAAAGTCCGTTGGAATTTTAACGATTTTGTGCCAACCCTAGGTACATTCACGGAGGTGACTATTGGATCTTCAGTGTCACATGAAGCCATTGATCTCAATACAGGCCGAGGGCAGTCCCTATACTCTCATTTGGGACCATCATTACACATCAATGCGAGTACGCTAAAACAAATTTCAAGGTCTCTTCCGTAACACTCTTCGTACAGGCGCAGGAGCCTCTACGCCTGCGACTTTCTTGCCTACAGCCCGCACACCTACATCCTTCTTCCTACTAGCCCTAGTAGGTGCCTTCTTCGCGTTGCTTACGATCGTCGTTTCAATGGAGACACTCGATACATTACTGGTGTTGCTGGCTTTCCGCACATCCTCTGGCTCGTGCGCAGGCCCAGCACCTCTTTTTGCTCTTGTGGTTCCTGCTTTCGTGGTTGTTGGATTGCTGCCTGTTCGAGAGATTGCTGCTTTCGAACGTCCAGCCTTAGATTTCTCGCCCATTGTACTGGCTAGGCTAGCTGTGGCTGTCGCCGTAATTACCTTGGCTGGTGACGCTATCTTGATGGGCGAGAGTTGCTTTAGGGGTGAGGCTGGATGAGAGTTGTATAACTTTTGCAGTGAGCATAGCGCAGGTCGAATGGGAGACTGGGGAAGAGTGCGTGAGTTGGCCGATTTCGGTGAAAGGACTGTGGAAGGATTGGTGACTTGGCGAGACGGCCCTTTGGCGAATTTGGTACGCTTTTTAGGATTTGGTATATTAGGTATATCTCCTGCGGTGTTTTCTTTGTCTGCTGCTTCCATGATATCGCTGTGATTTGTTAGGAATAAAGCTATTGAGCGACGATGTTGCGGAATATACCTATTCCTTTTCCTTCCCCCATATTTGGTTGTTGCTATCGGCATTTCGTCTTTGGCAACTATGATTGATTTTTCTGGTATTGCGGGCCGTTTCAATGTTTCTAGGGCCTTTGGCTCTTCTCGTCCTGCCTTTTCCCTCTGGTCGGCTATTTCCCGATACTTCTCTTGAAGCTCCCCCATGTTCGCCTTTCGAAGGAAGTTAGGTATACGGTTGATCCGTAACTCTATTCGAGTCCTTAAATTCTGTGCTTGTAATGCGTACTGCGCTCGTAGCTTACGCGCACGTTCTGTGACTGGAAGACGTGAGACTTTGTAATCGTGCGATGAAGACTAGCATGAATTACCCTCGAGCTGGAGATTGTCTATGAGAGCCTGTTTTTGGGCCTCTGTTATGCCCAAAACTTTGCTTTGAGGTGAGTGTACTGGTGTCCTCGTGGGCGATTCAAGGGCAACGGTTTGCGCGCATTCTACTGGGTCGATTCCCATGGAAGATGTTTTTTTTATTGTAGGAGCTGGCACCATCTTGGGACTAATGTAATGAAGAGTAGCAGTATTGCAGTTGGTTCACGATTTACAGCAGGAGCGAGAGGAGGGGCTATGCGAGTTGAATAAAGTAACCAGATTGTTGGCAGTGCCAAGGTGACAGAAATCTGCCCCGGCCTCACCCTCCCTTGGGACTCGGGTGAGCGCCGCCTTAACGTCGCGCGACGTGGGTGATCGTCGCGCGACTTGCAGTCCTTCGAGATGATGCGCTCTCGTCTCAACTACCAACTCACCCAACCCCCCACGTTCGAACATGAAGATGCGCGCTCGCCCTTGCACAGCCTGGTGGGCTCCAGAAATGGCCGCTGAGATAGGGCATAAAGAGGAGCAGTCCCCCCTTCTTTCCGATCGCAACTCTCATCTCCACCCACGCTCATTCCCTACCATTTTGTTTGCTCCTCAAGACCATGGGTCGGAAAGAAGTGCCGCCGGAAGAGCTATGGGAGAAAGCGATCACCAATGGCTACAAGCAAGGAGCGCACCGAGCAGAGGATGGCAAGAGAGACAGCACGACCTACGTACCAAAGACTCTCAAAGACCAGAACGGCGCTCTGAAACGCTATGAAAAGTAAGTGCTAACGTCGGCTTAATCCTTTTGCGTTGCCTTTACTGACCACGTTGGTAGATGGGTGGCTCTTGTCGAGAAACGTAAATCCGACGTAGGAGAGGCAGTATCTGATGAGCAAGCCGCCGTCGATGTCTCTTACACCGCAGGAGCCCAGAGACTTCGGGAAGGGTTGCCTCCTCTTGATCTTGCTACTATCAAAGACTTCCTTCGTTTTATCGCCTCTGTCAGCGATGGGATCATCGACGACGAAAACAAACTCGTCACCGCGGATTCAATGAATACTTTCGCGGAGTGGTTCTTCGCTGGATTCGCTCGGGTGACCGGCAACCGCATCGAAGAAGAAGACAGACGTGCAGTCTACAGTGTGAGTATATTCCGCACTGAGATCTAAACTCTAAGCTGAAAGGAAGTGTACTAGTGGGTCAGGAATACTTTGACTAAAGAAGGCCTGGTCGTGAACAAAAAGAAGCCTAAGCATCTGTTTGGTAGAAAGGAACTGGTCCAGTTCACCGTCACATTTTGGACCGTCGACGACGATCATTTCATCCATCCACGTAACAAAGTTCAAATTCCCTTCATCATTGCGGTCTTCTGCTGGACTGGCGCGAGGATTGGTGCCTTCTTCCCTGATAAGAAGGACGACAGCAAGAAGGGTCTTCAATACCGGGTAAGTGTTGGTAGGACGATTGGTGGTGAGTATCGCTAAACTTTCATAGGATATT